>Ga0210003_1000080_pt1 | contig 84464 bp, 136 predicted proteins | sample LantaG_FD_182804 | JGI IMG/M metagenome (GOLD analysis project Ga0210003, IMG submission 182804) | Deep subsurface microbial communities from Baltic Sea to uncover new lineages of life (NeLLi) - Landsort_02402 metaG (SPAdes) (version 2) | ecosystem: Environmental > Aquatic > Marine > Oceanic >... | reverse complement strand
TTGGTGTCTCGCGATCCGACCGTGCTGCGCTACACCCGTCGTGGAGGAGAAGTCCAGGCCGGCCCACTCCCCTGCTGGGAGCGTCGCATTGCCCTGTTCCTGGCCCGAGGGAGGACGCGTCCTCCCATGCAGTGGTCGACCGCACACAAGCCGCCTCGCCCGCGGTGTGCGTGCTGCGGGGTGCCCGAGGTCGCCGGATCGGTCGCGGGCATTTCCTTCTGCACGCGTGACGCTGGCGCGGTGCGCGCTGTTGTTGCGGGACTGGCTCTGTGCCCCGTCGAGGGAGGTTGAAATGTCGTTTGTCTGCGTAGCGCTGGTCTTTCTCGTGCTCGGCTACATCGGGGGGCGCTATGTTCCGCTCGGCATGGCCGATGGGTACTTCATGGTTCGCTTCTATGGGGACGCGGTCGAGGACGAACCTGTCCACTACGTGTTCCACGTAGACGGGATCGCCGACGACGACGTGTGGTTGCCGGATCAGTTGCGCCAGATCGCCGATCAGATCGAGGGGATCAAACGGGACAAGCGCTCGGATACGGAGGCCTGATGATCTACACACCTGGCGAGCCTCTGAAGAAGCAGATGATTCCGGGTCCCGATTCTCCCTACTTTGCTGCGTCCATTGCCTGCTGGTGCTGCGGGCGAGAGATCCAGGTCTACTCCTGGGAGGGACATCTCTGGATGACCGACACCCCACCGCCGGAGCCCAGGCCTGCCAGCCTCCAGTACCGGCAGTCGAGGATGGCTGGCGGCAGCTATTGGGCAAATGTGTGCCCGTACTGCCGACAGATTCAAGGCGAGAACTTTATCTACGAGCCCACGGGCCCGCTTCCCGAGCGCCTGGCCGGGCGCCCCCTGGGTCTACTCTAGGGGAGATCAGCCGATCTCGTGAACGTACCCGTCTTTGCCGAGGTAGTACATGCCGCCCTTCTTCTTCGAGATGGCCTGGCTGCTGACTCGGTCCGTGCGACCGGGCTTGCCCTTCAGCGGGGAACGCCAGACGTGGCCGTCGTTGCCGATGTAGTACAGGTAGCCCTTCTCGCGGCTGATCTTCTCGGTCCCAATCTTCTTGCCCATGATGTACCTCGGGTGTGCGTCGCTATTCTATCGACTGTAGTTGCGCAATGCTCGGCGGTGCCTCGTCTTCGGACCAAGACCACCACTTCAAGAGCCGAGCTCGCGGGACAGCGATCTCGGCCTGTCGATCCGTCAGGTTCCCGAATCGGATCGCAGCGGGGTCGAAGGCGTACTTGAGGAGCACGGTGTGATCGTGGTCGGCGTAGTGATCGAGCACGTACTTCGGATGGGGGGCCAAGAAGATTCCGAGTCCCGGCATCGTGTGTTCGCCCGCGCGCACGGGTAGGCGGATCCGGCTATTGGCTCCGGAGATCGCCTGGTTGCGCGCCGGGTCGTACCGCATGGCGCGCCATCCGACCAACGTCTTGCTGGGACCGGGTGTCCAGGTGGCTCTCGAGCCGATGGATGGGGTGTAGAACCACTCGTTGAGGTCGGTGCCAGCCCACATCACTTCGGAGGCAGGCACTCGCTTGGAGATCACCCCGCCGCCTCGGTCGTGCAGCGCGGCGTAGGCGCGGTTCAGGCCGACCCAATCGCCGGGTCGGATCTCGGTGACGCCTGGGGGCACCCCGCGGTAGATCGTCACCCGAGCCTGACCGGGCCGAAAGCCCTTGATTCGCTCGAGGTAGCTCCGGGGGATCACGCCTGACCGATGGAGGTTGCTCAAGCGCTTCTCCGGATAATCGCGGGCGACCTGGAGCCGGATCTGACGCTCTCGATCAGCGTCGGTGTTGAAGCTGATCCTCGGATCGGCGGGATCGAAGGTGCCCCGGTTGTCGATGCTCTTGATCTGCTCGGGTCGGAAGGCGACGTAGATGTCGTCACGCAGGCCGGTCTCGCCGTCGTAGAAGTTGCGCAAGATCAGCCCGTCGTGGTCGTCATACAGCATCACGCCCTGTTGACGCAGCACCGCCCGCAGCCGGTTGTCGAAGTCCCGACTCCAAGCCGCACCCTGGGTGTCGAGCACGAGTGGGTTCTGCAGCGACAGGTAGGCGGCGATGCGCTGTCCACCCTTGGTCTTGGTCCAGTACCGCGGACGCTCTCGTTCCCGGTCCTCGTAGACGCTGTAGATCGTCTTCTTGATTTGATCGAGCGCATCATGGGCCTGTTCGACGGGTGCCGGGAGATCCCAGGGCATGACGTGCTTCCCCTTTGCATCCTTGAGTTGGTACTCGGGCGTGTCGATGGGCCAGGTCGTGTCGAAGTGGGTGTTGAATACGGCAACCAGCTTTTGCTCGGCGGCTTTCTCCTTCCGGAGCAACTCGGCCCACTCCTCAGCGAGATCGGAACGGATCTGGTAGTCGTCGGGCCGATAAGCGTCTGCGGTCGCTGGGCGGCTGGCGAAGAAGAAGCCTTTGATCCCCCCGGGGTTGGCGTCGCCAATCCGAGATGGATCGAAGGCCTCGATGGGCTCGTCGGCGTCAGTTCCGTGGTAGACGACCAGGGGCTTGCCGCGATCGTCGACCACCACGCTGTCGCCGAACCAGCGGCGGAAGACGTCGGTGTTGGTATCGGCCATCGCGCGGCTCCCGCGTCTCGCGGTCCCCGCCAGGGCCAGCGCACCCATCACGCCCAGCGCCAGCCACTCGCCGCTCATGCCGGCACCGAGGCGAGCAGCGCGGTCACCTGGGGCGGGATCGGCAGGCCAGCCTTCTGGCGGCGAGCAACACTCGCTCGTAGATCCTCGATCCCGCGGTCGTAGAAGAAGGAGTTGTCGCGCATCTCCTCGACATAACGCACGCTTCGGATCATCTCGGGCCAGGAGGGCACGTCTCGAAAGGACGGATCGACGGCCTGTGCTCCGAGCTTGCGGAGCCAGGTCGGCAGGGTCGGGACAGGCGGGCGGCGCCTTGGAGGGCTCCCCCACCGCTCGTGGGGCGAGCTCCAGATCCCCACATCGCCGACGAATAGCGAGCCATTAGACCGGCGCAACAGTAGCAGATCGTCGTCGACCTGCCAGCGGGTGCGCTCCTCGAGCCCATGCAGGCCGCGCTCGACCTCGGCGAACTCGGCCCGGGTCAGCGAGGGTACGGGCTCGCCGTACTCGCGGACCAGGGCAAAGCGACCAGGGAGATCGACGAACACTGTCCAGGGCACCCAGGTCTCTCCTGCAGCGCGGAGCTCGTTGGCGACACCGGCCTCGTGCATGAACCACTGCCGCAGGTCTTCCGGCTTCCACCAGCGCCCGTGAATGTCGTGGGTGACCGGCAGCTTGAGGACCATCGGGCCACGGTCGGTGCTGATCTCGGTGGTGACGCCGAAGTTGCCACGACCGAGCGAGCGGCCGGCCGGGTTGGCAGCGACGATCGCCATGGCCCACTTCACGTCGGGCTCGGTCGCGTGTCCCTCAGTGAGCTTCGCCGGCACCGAGCGCCAGTGGCCATGGGCGAGGATCTGGCGCTTGGCGACGGCGGTGCGACTCCCGCTGGCGATTCTGCTGCGGCTTCCAGCCATCGAAAGCTGAGGCGGGAGCGTCAGCTTGCGCGCTTGGGCCAGGGCGTCAAGGGTGGGCGTGCGTGCCTTGGAGTAGACCCGATCGAGGGTGGGGCGATGTCGCAGCGTGTGCTTGTTCCGATCCGGGTAGTCGGAGGGTAGCGGGCGCGACTTCACGTCAGGGCGCTTGTCGTTGTAGAAGGCCCACACAGCCTCGGCAGCCGGCGACACGCCGCTTCGATCCGGGGTCACCCCCAGGGCGCCATCGAGCTGCGCGATCTCCAGGGCTACGTCATACAGCAGCGGTCCATATCCCGGATCTGCCTCGATCGTCTCGACCTCCCAGACACCCCACCTGGTGCGGATCAGGCGCAACCGACCGCGCGGGCGCCAGCCCCGCACGTCGATCTCGATCAGGTCCAGATCTTCGTAAGTGGAGCGCCACTGCCACCGGGGAACGAGGCGGACAACGATGTGCTCGGCCGGCTCAAGATCGGCGGGGTGCACCATTGCCTGACTCCCCCGCCTGCGGCCCGCCAAAGCCAGCGCTGCCACAGTCCCCAGGGCCAGCCACTCGCCACTCATGATCGGATGTCCAGAATGTCGTCGTCGTTGAAGCTGTCCATGACGTGATGGTCGAGAGGACCGTGTACGCCCCAGGTGATGGCCCACACCTCGGGATCGTCCGTTGTCTGCACGCCTGTGCTGTAGCCCTGACGCTTCCACTGAGCGGCGAGTCTGCGGGCTTCTGCGATGGCCGTCTTGCGCTGCTGGGCGGGGATCGCTGGGCACATCCCGGCGACACACGCGCTCCCCCAGCCCTCGAGCTTGACTTGGTAGGCGTCGGTGTCGCTGGTGAGGACGAGCAACGAGTCGCGGCTGTAGTCTCCGACCTCGAGGCCGAGCGCGGAGAGAACCCGGCTCACCATGGAAGCGCGAGCGGCCGAGCCGCGCCGCGCTCCAGCCAGTGCCAGTGCTGCGACGGCGCCCAATGCCAGCCAGTCGCCGCTCACGAGGCCGCCCGCTGCTGCAGGGTTGTGGGTTGCCACACCCGAACGTCGGCCTCTTTGGCGTCGAACCAGGGCCAGGTGAGGCGGTCGCCAAGCCCGAAACGGTCACGGATCGCTGACATCGTCAGGGTGTCGGCGATTTGGATCTGGGATGTGTCGTAGATCCGCACCTCCTCTTCGTTGTCTACATACAACATCGTCGTTTTTGCGGTGCGTGCCCCCTGTTGCTGCACGGCCCAGCCCTGCCAGCGCGAGCGGTCGCGAAGAGCTGAGTCCCACAGTCCGAGTAGTGCTTCGGTGCGCTTGCTCTGTGTGTACGCGTCATCTCGCGGGAAGTCGAGGACGTGTTGGCAGGCCTCGGACCACTGGCGCATCTTATCGTCGCGGAGCCGATCAGATCGTTGGATGAAGCCGAGCTGGATGGCGCCGCGTGCGTCGGTGCAGATCCGCGGCACGGTCGACCGGAGCGCAATCACGCCGATGGAGGCGAGCGGCACTTTGGCGAGCGCTGCCACATCGGTGTCCATGAACAGCGGATTGAAGATACGTCCTCGCTGGTAGCCCCCAAAGTCGACCGCGCCCTTGTAGATACGGAACGCCGCGTCGCAACGCCCGTAGGCATAGCCCTGACTTCGCTCCCAGGCCCAGGCGCCTCGATCCGAGGGGTTGGCGATCTGGTGTTGAGCGCGGCGCATCAGCATGTCGCGGGTAAGAGGAAGGGGCGCGCCTGGTGGAACCAAGTAGTGGTTGTGCCCCTCGATCTCCACGGCTCCGCGAGGCAGAATGTAGGGCTTACCGATTTTTGGCGCGTTGCCCACCGATACATAGCTCCAGCCTTTGTCGAGCAGCCCGAGGTTTCCCAGGATCGCGTGGTAGGCCTCCACAGTGTACGGGGTGGCGGTCCCGGCCAGCGACGCCACCCAGTCACTGAACGCGGTGAGCACGTCGATCATGAGCGGGGTGCCCGTGTCGCCGATGCCGAGCTCGTCTTGGAGGCGGTACACCAGTTCGGTGAGGGAGAGATCGCGCTGCGCGACCCGCGCGAGGGTCTCAAGTCCGAGCGCGATGGCGCCGGCGCGTTGCGGAAGAAGGGTCGCGCTCACGCTGCGGACGTGCGCCCCGCCCGCCATAGACACTGCCCCTTGCTGACGGGTGCGGAAGCCCTGGCGCGCGATGGCTTGTGTGGCGTAGGTGCCGTGGTAAAGCACCGTCTGGGCCGGCCACGGGAAGCCGGCGCGGGTAATGGCGTGCTCGGTGACTGCGCGCTGAGCGCTCCCACGTCGAGATCCCGCTAGCGCCAGCGCCGCTACCGCTCCCAGGGCCAGCCAGTCGCCGCTCACCAGATCTTCCCGCGGTGGGGTACGCTGGGATGGGCGGCCCTCATCTGACCATAGAGCTTCACCGCGCCATCGCTCATCAGCTTGCCCCAGTCCAGGGTGCCATGGGTCCCGATGCGCGAGGCATGACGTTGGTAGAGCTCTTCGATCAGCTTGCGCGCGACTCCACGCCGCCGCTGATCGTCTCGGACGGTGAAGTAGTGGATGAACAGGCTCTGGTCGCGGCCTTTTCCGTAGGTCGAGAAGTCGACGAAGGCGACGATGCAGGGATCGAGCTTCTTGAAGTACTCGCTCTTGGTCTTCGCGCGGTGGGCCGGATCGCACAGCGCGAGACGCTTCGGGTGCGTCCCGTGGTAGGCAAGCGGTGAGGCGCTCTGCCGCCAGGTGATGGCGGCATTTGGTGAGCCGCCCTGGCGTTGTGTAGTCCAGTCCTGCTGTGCGGCCGGGTCGTTGTGTCGCTCGGGGGCGAAGGCGCCCGGGTTGTCATCCCGCTGGATCAGCGTGAAGGTGATCCAGCAGTCGTCCCAGTTCTCCGGATCTTCGCATTCCTCTTCCCAGTCGCGTAAGGCGGTCATTGGATCGGAGTCGTCCCATTCCGAGACAGGGCGCCAGCGTTCCTTTGATCCGTCGAAGAACCAGATCTGCGCCGGCCCGATGGTCTCGGTGACGTAGAACGAGCACGGCATGCCGTCCATCTTCGCTGCGTCGTCGGGGTGCAACGTCTGGCCCTGTAGGTTTAGCCGCAGCATGACCGGCACGATCGTGGGTAGCTCGTCTTCTTCGCGGATCTCCGCGTTCTGTTCGACCACGCTGCTCACCCGGTCGTACCACTCGCCCGCCTCCCAGGCGCCCTGGGCGACGAAGATCCGGTCGCGGCTGTGTCCTTGATACCAGCCCCCGAAGCGGCTGCCGTAGCCGGGCTCGAGTCCGCGCTGGGCGATGGACTGCAATCGGTTCCAGGTGGTCGTGTGGAAGAAAGGGCCCTCGCATGCGTTGCGACTCCCGCGTCGGCGCCCTGCCAGCGCGAGCGCCGCGACCGCCCCCAAGGCCAACCAGTCGCCGCTCACGCGCCCTCCCAGATGCCGATCAAGGCCAGATCGTCCGATCGGAACCGGAGCTCGCACTCGCTCGGAACCAGATCGGTGATCGCAGTCTGCCGCCCGGCGAGCTGAACCAGGCCGACTTGATCGGGCTGCACCCGGCGAAAGCGGGCCGCAGGTTCGGTGAAGCCCACGGTGGCACCGCACTGGAGATCTTGTTCGCCGATGCGGTGGTTCCCCATCCACTCGATGAGCGTGTTCGCCAGGAAGGTCTCGTAGGCGCGGAGCGCGTCGTAGAGATCGAGGCCTGGTGTGGCAGCGAGGACTTCGTGGCGTAGTTGATCGCGTTCGTGGTCGTAGGCGCGGGCCGCTTCGGAGTCGCGCTCCTCTGGATCGTCCAGCATCCAGTCAAGCGCTTCATCGATCAGCCGGAGGGGTGATGCGGAGATCTCATCGAGGATATGCAGTGCGGTCCGCGCGTCGAGCTGGCCGTGGACGGCCTTCGCCATCATGCGGGTGCCCTGCAAGACCCGAAGCGCTCCGTTGAGGCTGATCCCCACGCTTACCTGATCTGCGGCCAGGTCTCGGATCCCACCGCCGAGGCCGGCTCCGTGAACCCCCAGCGCGCGGAGCTGCCGGCGACTGCGCAGGCGGGCTTGAGCCGCGACACCACCGAGGTTGGTGGTGACGTGGAACAAGCCAAGCTCGTCGCCGTAGTCGTCCTGGGGCTCGAGGATGGTGTCTTGCACGAAGGGCAGCGGCGACGCGGTGAAGCCGGGTGGCACGGGCGCGATCTGCCGGAAGGCGCCTGTCGAGCGGCTCCCGCGTTTCGTTGCCCCCGCGAGCGCGAGTGCCCCTATGGCCCCGAGTGCCAGCCAGTCTCCGCTCACTGAGATCTCCTCTGAAGAGACGTTGGGATTGTAACGCAACCGCGCGGGTGATCGGCACTTCAAAGGGAAGGGTTATTTCACTCTGTGGGGAGTGTGGTTATGACCACTCCACAATGTCGCTCGTCGGCACCCACGGGGTGATCCACTGCATCGCGCTCGTCGCCCACTGCAAGTGCTCATCATCCGGATCGGGCTCGAGCTCGTCGAGTGTTCGCCGCACCGTCAGGATCACCGGATCACCCCCGTGTTGGGCGGCGGCCATACTCGCGTAGGTGCCCACATCATACCGGGTCGACAGGTAGACGCCGGCCATCGTGCTGAAGGTCTTGTCCGACCGCTGCCGGGGGTGACGCGCCGGGCGCAGCCCGTGCTCGCGGATCGACGGCAGGAGCGCGGTCGACGTGCCGTGGAACAACGCCAGCGGCAGGTCGGCGATCAGCCTGCGCGGAACGCGGGCCAGATCGAGGTCGATCTCCACCAGCCCGTCCTCGCGCACCGTGAGATCGCGCTCGTCGGTCAGGTACTGCACCAGGTACTCGTCGCGCAGCTCCGGATCGGCGAGCGCCTCGGCCACCTCCGCGGCGTCGTGGTCGAGCCACTCGTCGAGCCAGCGGTGGAAGCGCGTCCGGTCGCGCTGTTCGAGGATCTGCAGCGTGCTGGCCTGCGAACGTGATCCCTGGCGAGGGCGCCGGTACATGGACTCCCGGAACCGGAAGTCTTTGTTGCGCCCCTTGTTCCGGACGAACCCATGGCGCCCGTACCAGCGCTCCAGGCGGCGCTTGCTTCCCTCGGGAGTCAACAAGATCGTCTGGTCGTGGGCGTCGGCCCAACCTGTGATGGCGGAGAGCACCCTCTCGCCTACCCCGCGCCCCCGCTGCGCGTGATCGACCTCGATCGAGGCCAGCACAAAGGTCTTGTAGAGCGGTTTGTTCCAAGGCACCAACACGAGTTTGATCAGGCCCGGCTCCTGGGAGCGCAGGCGTTGTTCGAGAGTATCCAGCGCAGCCGCGTGAGGATCGAGGGTACTGAGGCTCCCGCGTCGCGACCCGGCGAATGCCAGCGCTCCCACCACGCCCAACGCCAGCCACTCGCCACTCACTTCTTCGTCCCGCAGAATCCCGGATCGACCGAAGGCCGACTCTTTGACCACTGCATCACGGCCCGGTAGTCGCTGTTCGACTTGCGCAGCCCCGCGCTGCTCACCCCGTCGCCCATCCGGACGTTCCGCCCCTGGCACGGATTCGCCGCCCAGGCGACAATCGCCGCCGTCACCGTCGCCGCCCACTGCCGCCGCATCGCGTCGTGCTGCTTGTTGCCTTTGCTCATGTCCTCGGCTGCTGGCCCGGTCCAGTCGAAGGCGATCCGGAAACCCGCGAAGCGGTGTCGGTCGAGGAACGCGTTCACCTTGCGGGCTTTCTTCTTCGGGTACAGGCACGCGACCATGCTGCGCACCGGGACGAGACCTACGACCTTGAGCTCGGCGTAGGGGTAGCGGCGCTCGGCCTCGCTGCTCCACTCGGGGCGTGGCGGGTAGAGGTAGGGGTCGCTTTCGACGACGTGGTCGCGCAAGATCGCCCGCAGAGCATCGACCAGCTCATTGCGACTCGTGAGCTTGTCGGTCAGCGTGTAGTCACCCCCGAAGCTGTAGCTCATGGTGCCGACCAGGTTGTCCCAGTCGGGGCGTGCCGAGGACGCGAGCAACAGGTCGTTCTGCTCGTTGCGATCCGACTGGCCCCGGAGCTGGGCGGTGATCTCGGTCTGTCGCTGGGCGAGCTCTCTCGCAGTCGGTGACCAGATGTCGGTGCCCGCCAGATAGAATGGGCTCTTGCCGCTCTTGTCGAGGGCGCGGGGGAGCACGGTTGCCGGGGCGAGGAACACCACATCGCCGTAGCTGGCGGGCTGGCGCCAGGTCAGGGCGAAGCTGGGCCAGAGGAAGCCGCCGCAGTCGTCGACGGCTTTCAGATCGCCCAGATCGACCCCGTGGCTGACGAACATCGGCGGCATGTGCTTTTCGAAGAGCACCAGCGCTGGGTCGTTGGGTTTGCCCATCCACACCTGGGGGCCCGCTTCGCAGAACCGGAACGGCTCGACGGACTCGGGCTGCACCAGGCGGCCGGTCTTCGCACTCCAGGTCACTTCCTGGGGAGAGCCCGGCGTGGGTACGACCTGGACGCTCCAGTAGGTCTCGTCGCCGGTGGTCTCGGTCATGAACAGCCGCACCACGTCGAACAGCCCGTGCCAGTGGTTCGCGTTGTCGATGTAGCTTTTCGCGGTGCCCGGGGGGGCCGACGAGCCCCGGAGCAGGCGCTCCAGTTCCCACGCACTCGACCGCAGCAAGTGCCCGGTCTCCGGGTCGTGGACCGTGAGCAGGCGCTCGAGACGCTTGGGCGCTCCGGTCAGGTAGATCGTGTGCGGGCTCACGAGCACGTCGGTGACGTTGCTCAAGGTGCTGCGGAGCGTGCGGGCGGCCTGCTTGACCGCTTCGTCGGGACCGGTCCAGGCTTTCTTCGCCCGGCTCCCGCTCTTGAAGAAGGGTCTTGTCAGGGTCCATCGGCCGGGCTTGGACTTCTTCCCCCAGAAGATCTGACGGCCGGTCTTGCGACCGAAATCACGCGTTTCGCCCTCTCCCTTCCAAATCTCTACACGGATCGTCGGCTGCGTGATCCGCACGACCTTGCCTGTCGCCCGAGTTCCGAGCCCGTTCTCGAGGATCACCAGATCGCCAACCGAGAGCGAAGCGAGCCAACTTTCGCGGGGTTGCGCGGCTGATCCACGCCGCGCGCTCGCTAGCGCGAGCGCCGCTGCGGCTCCGAGTGCCAGCCAGTCACCGTTCATGGCCATTCCTTTTAAGAAGGCGGCTACACCCACGAGCTGACCTGGTCACGTCCTTTCGTCTACGGATCTCAGAGACGGATCTGCTGGCCCGCGATCCGCTGTAATACGTTCGTTCGCCCGTGCTCCAGTCGAGGCCGGCGGCTTGACGAAGTGCGCCCAGACTGCGCGCAAGCCCCATTCGTTCTTTTTCAAACTGGTGTAGCTGGATGTAGTCCGCGTCTTTTTCGAGGATGTCCATGTATTTGCCGAATTCGTCTTGTCTTTGGATCCGGTCGGGGAACCTGGCCTTGAGATACCGCTTGTTGGCGATCCGCTTGAATAACTGTCGGAGGAATACCTGGGCGTTCCGCTTGGGACTCATGTACTCGTAACGCTGGTAAAGCAAGCGATTCAACCGTTGATCCTCGGCTTGCAAAAAGGCATCGCGTGCCTCGGCGGCGTCGAGCTCGGCAGTGCGGTGAACGGGTTTGAGTCGCGGGCGCGTAAACAGCGGCACCCCGAAGTCGCGCTGGGCCTTGCGGATCGCGGTGTAGATCTGATCGATCCGTCGTTCGCCTTTTCGCTTGATGAGATTCTGCTTGTCGTTGTCGCTCAGTCGGAGCCACGCGACGTTGCTGCCCGCGATCAGGCCGGCAAAACTACGGTGGTTACCATCTCGTACTGTGGCGGTCAGCGCACCGATGTCATCGGGCTCGTAGGGAAGCGCCCAAGAGTCGCGGGCAATGTCGTCGGCCATTTCTTGGCTCTGGGTGATCTCCCCGTGGCTCACGATGCCGAAAGTGGCGTAGCCCGAATCGACAATGGGTTGGCTGCCGTCTTCAATGGCACCGACCAAGGTGGCGAGCTTGTCGAAGTCGAAGTCGTTCCCGGGCATCGGTTCGACGTAGCGGGCTTGCACCGGCACCATGGTTCCATCGGTGGGTCCGATCACGCCGTAACCGTCTGACCAGTACACATCTTCGTGGCCGCGGACTTCCATCTGTTCGTTCGCGGTGTCCGGGTAGTAGTCGGCGAGATCGCCCGGACTCCCATAGCCCTCCATAGCTTGGCGAAGCCCTTCGTAGGCGCTGACGGTTCGCGAGCCCTGCGGTCGACGACGTCGACCGGGGCGCGTCGTCGCGGCGAGCGCGAGCGCCGCTGCGGCTCCGAGTGCCAGCCAGTCACCGTTCAACGGAACCCCCTTCGATTGGGCGCCATTCGCCGCCTACCCACATTTCTACTTGCTCCGGTGCAATAGCGTGTTCGGTGTAGAAAGCGCGCGGCACCACCTGGTCTTGAATCAGCAGGGAGCCCAGGTAGGGGTCTTCCTCGTATTCGTAGGGCCAGGGAAAGCGAAGCAGCACATCGCCCCACTGGAGCGCCAGGCGAGGAAGGGGTGAAAAGTAGAGCCCAAAGGGCTGATCGAGCGAGGCTTCCGGATCAGCGGGTTCCAATCCGTGGGTGGCAATGCTGGGAAGCCTGGCTGAAGTCGTCGCGTGGTAAACCCACTCACCCAGTGCGTCCTCGACGTTTCGTCCATTCACGCTTCCACGCCGCGCGCTTGCCAGCGCGAGCGCCGCTGCGGCTCCGAGTGCCAGCCAGTCACCGTTCATTCGTCCTCCAGATCGACGTACTTGGCCTCGTCGAGTACGCGGAGCAGCCGGCGATACTCGCGGTTGAAGGACGTCTGCCGGTTTGCTTGATCGGCCTTCTCCTCGGCCTGGGCCTGGCGCTGAGGTAGCTTGTCCACTGCACCGTAGAACGCATCCATGAGATCTCTTGCAGCAACGAAGACCCGATCGATCCCGGCACGGTGGTCTTCCGTGTACTTCGAAAGCGCGGCAGTAGACTGCTGCATGAAGCGCCTGTAGTCATCGAACCGATTCTGATCGAGCAGCGATTGCGCCTCGGCCTCTCGCCTGGGTCGAGCTCGTCTGAAGCGCTCGAAATCACTGGAGACACGACGCGCGTTCTGATCTGCGGCCTCGATGCGCTGTCGCAAGGCTGCAGAGGGGCGCCAGGTGGCGGCCTGCTGCGTTGTGGCCTCGGCCTTTCTCCTGCCCTTGGGTGCAGCTTGTACTTGCGCGAGCAACGCGTCGAGATCAAGTGCCCTGGAACCTCCTGCGATGATCTGTGCGAGCTCGCGCTCGGTGTCGGCCAGGGTCACTGCGTGTCCGTCCTCCTTCTGCAGATCGAGGCGCACCTCCAGCGCGTCGATCAACGCCTGTTCGTACTCGGTGTCGACCGGATCGCCGCGGAGCGTCCACCAGTGCTCGACGCCCGACCCCTGCCAGACGTAGAATGGCCGACCCGAGGGCAGCGTGCCCTTGAAGAAGCCCTCGTGGTAGGTCGCCCGTGGCCGACCGAGGAACTCCTCGAAGGGTTCCCAGCCTTGCTTCCACGGCAGGTAGCCCGAGGCCATCACCGTCTGCGGTGTGATTTGGACCGCGTCTCGAAAATCGGTCCACTCGATCTCCTCGACTGGCGTTGGATACCACCAGTCCGCCGTGGACCAGTTCACCACGTCCGCGGTCGAGCCGGGGCAGGTGTCGCCGCTGAACCGGAAGCTCTGGCTGCGCGAGCCACGACGAGTCGCCCCGGCTGCCGCCAGCAGACCCATCGCACCCAGCGCCAGCCACTCGCCGCTCATGGCCATTCCTTTACACGGAGTGCGATCCCTATCTGACGGGCGGCGTAGGCGCGATGGTGACCGTCTTCGATGGCGACATAGGTCTTGCCGAGATCGGACGGCAGCAAAGGACGTGACCAGGCCAGCTCGTGGGTGTAGCCGCCTTCTTCAGCCTCTCGCCAGTCTTCGAGATCAGACACATCCACAGACTGCAGCACGCCGTGGATAGGCGGAAAGTTGCTCCAGCCTTGGGAGGCGCGCATCGCGGCGCGGTAGCGTTCGATCTTGCCTGGCTCGTAGACGTTGACCCCCGATTCACGAAAGAGATCCGACCCGACTTCGGTGTACTTCTCCCTGGCGCGAGAGCCCAGCGAACGACGAACACTCGCAGTCGCAAACAGCATACCGACTACGCCCAAGGTCAACCAGTCGCCAGTCATGGGAGGTTCTCCAGGAGCCGGGCAAACATCGCTTCTTCGAGCTCCCGGCCACCAAACTTGCGGATGAAACGCTCGACCGTAAAAGGGCTTCCTGGAAAGGGGCGAGAGGCGTTGCTGGCGTCATCCACGCGCACCTCTTCGTCGTCATCGAGGGATCCCTCTCTAACGATGCACCGGACAAGAAGCTCAGCGGCGGCACGCCAAGCTGCATCGGGTACTTCGCCTTTCCAGACTGCGAGATGCCAGGGGTTGGAGACGCGAACGAAGCCCAAGCGCATCAGTGCCGAGCTGATCGAGCCTGCCTTCTCGAGGATCTTGGGCTTCCAGACATCGAGACTCGGGTATTGAGTCAGGTGTCCGTGTTCGATGAGATAGTCGGCTGCCCATTGGACGTGGTCCGCGCCCCCAAGAAGATGAATCTCCCCTTGTGGGGAGATCCAGGAGTGACTGTGTTCGTAGGGGTCGCATCGCTCGCCCAGGGGCGAGTCGAACCGCGATCGCGAGCCACGACGGGTCGCCCCGGCCGCCGCCAGCAGGCCCACCGTACCCAGGGCCAGCCAGTCGCCGGTCACGCCCACTGCTCCCAGGCCGCGGGCATCTTGACCTCCTCGATTTGACGAATGGCGCTCGGGTCGAACACCACCGCTTCGCCGCCCTGGATCTGGGAGGCCAGGATCCCGGTATACCCCGCAGCGAGAAACGCATCACGGATCGCCTGCGATGTTTCGATGCGTTGCTGCAGCGGGCCGCGCACGGTTCGCATTCGCGGGCCGGCTCCCAACTCGAAGTCGTCCTGGAGGTCGAATGCGATCTGGTGGAACAGCCGCTGGGCGTCGGTGCTGGGGGTCACCGGATCGAACGAGCCTTGCGCGATGAAATAGGGATTGTCGATGCGTGCGAGTCGGCTGGGGTCGAGTTGTACCTGGAGCACCGCCCCGCCGTGGCATTCGGCGCGCTCGATCTCTCGCGTCAGATAGAACCCCCAACCAAAGTCGCCCGGATCTCGCCGACGCTCGGCTTGCAGGTCGACGCCAGCGCGCAAGATGGCCCGTGCCCGCTGGGGCTCGGTGCCGTGATACCAGGCCTCTACCGGGGCCTGACCGCGCGAGCCGCGACGGGTCGCGACACCCGCAGCCGCAAGCAGCCCCACCGCGCCCAGCGCCAGCCAGTCGCCGTTCATCGGACCGCTCGCTTCCAGGCCACGCCCGCATCCGTCAGGTCCTTGCTGTGTCTGACGGCGCGAAAGTGGCCTCGGGCGTAGTTGAGGAGCTCGCTGGCCAATCCCTGGCGCCGATGGCCTTGGTCGACGTAGACGGTTGCGATGGTGGCGGTCTGAAGGCCGCGCCAGGGTTTCTTCGCGTACAGCGAGATCCCCGCGACGACGTCGCCACTGTCGAGGACCTGGATGTGGTGCCGATAGCCGCTGTCGCAGGAGTAGTGGCGGATCCGCCCGCTGTTGTGCTCGACCTCGATGTCGTCTCGATCGACGCACCAGCCACGGAGATCGGCAGGGGGGCCGAGGAGATCAGGGTAGTAGCCCTGGCCGCTGATCCGCGTGCCGCGGCGCTCTTGTTTGCGGCGCTGCTCGCGAGTACGCTGGATCTGTGCGTCGTACTCATCGGCGGTCTTGATGTTCACTCGGGGAGGGTTGAAGTCAGCGATGACGGCCCCGACAGCCGCGAGGAGCGCGGCGATGCCGGTTTGCCAGTCGCCGGTTGGCGAGGACTCTTCGAGGTGCAGGTAGGGAATGGGGCGCGAAGGCCGCTGTCCACCAGAGGGATCGAAGGCCGCCACGGACCAGCGGCCTTCGGCATCCACAGTGAGGCGCCACTGGACCAAGCGAAACACGCCGTCTGATCCGGTTCCCCGGCTCCAGCCGCCCCAGCGGTAGGTGGGACCGACCCAGCCTGGCCGGTATGCGTTGCGCGTCTGGCTACCTTCATCGCCATGCCAGTCGACGGGGAGCGGGATCTGGTCGAGCTGGAAGACAACCTGGCGCTCCACGGCGCGTGAGCCCCGTCGCGTGGCACCCGCCGCCGCAAGCAGACTCACGGCACCCAACGCGAGCCAGTCGCCGCTCATGTCCAGCCTCGCAAGATCTGCTGAAGCTGCTGGACAAATCCCCGATCGTTGAACGGGTTGGCGTTGAAGCTGTTGTGTTCGATGACAATCTCCTGATCGACAACGTCGGTGCCTCGCACGCGGACGAGTCGGACTTCGCCTGGGGCGTCCTCGGTGGTGGCGACGACAGCTTCGACAACCAGCCCCGAAGGCCCGGGCTGCTTGAAGTACGGCTCGGTCCACGCCTCGAGCACCATGCCTCCATATCCGAGATCGTCGCGCGAGCCGAAGGCGCTGATGCTTGTTCGGCCGTGCTTGCCATCGAAGGCGTGAAAGGAGACTCGGATACGGGGCTTGGACGCGTGTTCGTAGATCGCCTTTTTCGCGAAGTTGAGATCGCGGAAATCTTTGTAGTAGATCTCGGTGAAGTCGCGGGGATCGGTCCGCCAGGGCACCGCTCGCCTACGGACTGTCGCGGTGCCCGATTGCTGCGGCGTCGTCATGGACGCAAGCAGGCGCTGGGCGATGGCGCGCTCGTTGGGGGTGGCTCCGGAGCTCGGGGCGGCGAGTCGCTTTAGATCGGCGTAGCGTTTTGCCGGATCGACAGCGGAGCTCCCACGGCGAACAGCGCTGCTCACAGCGAGCAGACCCACGGCGCCGAGCGCGAGCCAGTCGCCGCTCATGGGTGGATCGGAGGGTGATCGCGGCCACGCCAGAAGGCGGGATAGGCTGTGTCCTTAGGGCGCGGCACGTTGGGGTTGAACCGCCAGTCGTCGTCGGGGTGTGACGGGATGGGGCTGGTGTAGTCGCCCCAGGTTTGCGGTTTGCTGTGTTGGCCAGGCTTGAAATGCATGTGAGATCCCGTCAACCCCTTGTAGCACGCCATGTTAGCTTGCGGCATGGCACAACCTGTCAACACAGATCGGCACCCCATCATGCGGACTCGCGTTCGGGTCCGAGATCCGGCCTTTGGCTGGGGCTGGATCGGCGTGGCGCTGCTCGGGATCATCGGCACGGCCGCCGTCGTCAATGGTGCGCGTCACGAGGCCGAGGTCCAAAGTAAGCGCGGCACAAAGAGGTGATCACAAAGCGATCTCGAGGACGGCAAGCCGATCTGCTCGATCGGCTGTTGGCAGAAGTCGAGGAGCGTCGACGGCCGAGGCCGGCTCCGGGCACCGATCCGTTGAACCTCTTCAGCGCGTTCTGGGCATCGCACAACCCCAAGGGCACCCTGCCGCACAAGGTGAAGATCGGCACCCGCTCGGAGTGGGCCGACAAGATCACCGATCTGCCCCCCAAGGCGCGTCGGCAGATCTGGAGCTGGGTGCCGCCACTGGACTGGTACGACTTGATCTTGGTCAACACCTCGGCGGGCAAGGACAGCGCCGCAACGCTGTCGGTGATCAACCGCTTGGTCACCGAGCGAGGCTTGCGCGACAAGGTCTGGGTCGTGCACTGCGATCTCGGGCGCGTCGAACACCCGGGCACGATGGAGCTCGCCGTTGAGCACGCGCGCACGGTTGATCTGCCGATCAAGATCGTCGAGCGCACGGTGCGCGGTGAGAAGATCGGCCTGTTGGACCGCTTTCGATCTCGGCTGGAGGCTGGCGGGGGTTTCCCGGGGTTTGGCACCCGGTATTGCACGAGCGAGTTCAAGACGGGCGAGGTCGCAAAGCTGGTGACTTCCTGGGTCACCGGGCGCTTTGGCGCTGGTGATCTCGTCGCCAAGATGGGTCGGCGCGCCCGGGTGCTCAATGTGCTCGGGTTGCGTGCCGAGGAATCCGAAAAGCGGCAGGGCCCGCCGTTCACCCTCAAGCGCGAGAACCAGACCCGCGTCGTGGTCCACGAATGGTTGCCGATCCAGGGCTGGACGGAGCCGCAAGTGTGGGCCGAGCACGATCGGGCGGGTCTGCGCCGGCATCCGTTCTACGCCAAGGGTGGTCGTCGGTTGTCGTGCCGGTTCTGTCCGCTCGCGGCTGACTCTGATCTCCGCCTGGCGGGACGCGAATATCCCGAGCTCGCCAAGGAGTACATCGCGCTCGAGGCTGAGTTCGGCGTGCCCTTCAAGGAGCGGCGCAAGCTGTCGGACATCCTGGGCGCCAAGAACGACTGCCCAGTGCATGGCTCGCAGGCCGAGTTGCCGTTCGCGCCACGCGCTCTGCGCTATCCGCTCGTGGTGGGTCACTACGTCTGGCCCCAGGGTGCGCCGGCTGAGTGGGTGTGGGTCGAGCAGTCGTCGACCGGTGGATATGACGTGGTTGTCCATGTGGACTCGCCAGGCGCGGTGCCCCAAGGGATCCACCACTGGACCTACCTGCATCCCGACGGGGCACTCGAAGCCGCGATGGATCTGGTCACTCAAAGTGACGGGGTGCTTGTGAGTGGCTTCAGAAAGCGTTAACGTGTGCGTACTGGGAAGGGATGCTTGGTTCCTCTCGGAAGGTCAGGACGCCCCTCGACTCACCTCGAGGGGCTGTCCAGACTTTGCTCTCCTTGGTTGTTTCGGTTGGAGAAGCGTCGGTCGTCTTGGGGCGACCGGCGTTTCTTTGTTTTGGCGCCCTGGGATAGGCTGAGGGTAATGGCGCTAGATCTCGACGCATTGCTGGCGGAAGTAGAAGGGCCACAGCGGCGCGCCGTGGTTGGCCAGGATGCTGGCTCGGGCGTGTGTCAACGCTGGCAGAACCGTCGAGACTTCTACCGGAGCACGGCCGAGCGCTTCGATCCGGCCCGGTGGCGCGTCGCGCCGATGGCGGGCAAGACCGGGCTGCCTGGAGGCCTGGGGCGCCGCGACACCTGGGCCAAGGGCAAGGCCTTTATCGTTCGCAATCACTACGCTGGATCCTTTCCCCAGATGCGGATCATGATCGGCATGTTCCGCGCCAGTGACGCCGAGCTCGTCGGGATCGCCACCTTCGGCAACGTCAAGCTTGAGCACGCCGCCAAGTACGGCGACGTGGGGCTCGACGAGATCGTCGAACTCAACCGGTTCGTGCTCCTCGATGCGGTGCCCGGTAACGCCGAGACCTGGTTTCTGGCCCGGGCCACCGCGCTAGCCCGGGAGCTGCACGCCCTGCGCGGACATCAGCTCAAGGTGCTGTTGTCGTACTCCGATCCGGTGCCCCGGCGTAGCCTCGCCGGCTTTCTGACGATGCCGGGACATATTGGCAACATCTACCAGGCCCACAACGCGATCTACGTCGGGTACTCGGCCCCGAAGACGCTGTACCTCGACCGGCACGGGACCGCGCCCGATGGCCGGATGTTGTCGAAGATCCGCAGCCTGGACCGTCGCTCCCCCGAGAGGGGCAGCGAGTCCGCGGCCCGGCGCTTCGTGGCACAGTACGGAGCACCCGAGCGTCAGATCGGTGAGTCCTACGCGGACTGGGTGATCCGAGCGTTCGTATCGCCGGCTTTCCGGGCGGTGCCCCACGGCGGCAACCTGACCTATCTCTGGGCGCTCGGCGGTAAGCGATTGCAGCGCACCCTCGAGGCGGCGTTTCCGCCAGCGATGTCCTACCCGAAGACGCCCCGGCAGCTCTACCTCAACAGCCACCGCAAGTACGAGCGGGCCTGGTCTCGCGGGAACGTCCCCGAGATCGCCGAGCGTGCTGCGATGCTTCTCGACCTCTGGCTCGCGCTTGACGCGCCCGATCGCGAGGGCGTGCCCGCGCCGCCACAGATCGGGGCGACGTGCGAGATGGGGGGCAGCCAGAATCGGCCAGGTCTCACACTCGGGCAGCTCGTCAACCAGGTCGTGTGCTAGCGCTCATTGCGCTCGACCTCGGCGAGCAGCGCGTTCAGATCGATCCCAGCGCCCTTGCGGCGGGTGCGGGTGCGGCGGATCGCTTTGGTCCAGGCCTCCTCGGGAATGCCTGGGGGCGGAGGCGTGGACATGTTGTACCCGGGTGGTAGCGATCGGGACGCTTGTGGGGGCACGTTGCCCGTGGTGCCGCCGAGCACGGTGATCTGCTGGTCGGTGACGGAGATCCGGTGTACGCCAGCCCAGAACGCCAGATCGGCGACGGTCGGGTTGTAGACGACCACCAGCCCCTCGGGCACGGGCCAGGATAGGCCCGCGCGCCGGTGGCCTCGGGGTGACAGCGAGGGGGCGAGGTGCGCGTCGAGAAAAGCCACCAGCGTGCGACCGATGGCCCCCCGTCGTCCTCGGTGGTGGGTCGGATCGGCGGAATGGTCACCGTCGACCCGGAGTGAGCGTAGCGTGTAGACGAGTCCCGCCATCTCGAGAGTCTAGCCGATCGTCCAGTGTCCTTGGTCGTCTAGCTCGGTCGGGACGAGGAGGGCGCTGGCCTGCGGAGCTTCCTGGGGGGAGAGATCTGACGAGAGCGCGAGAGCGACTGATGTGACGGTGTTGGGGTATGCCAGGATCGGGTGGTCTACCAGGGTCTCGATATCTGTCGTCCCTGCGGAAAAGGGCTGCGGGACGATCTCGAAGCCCGGGTCGGTCCTGGGCACGAGGTTGGCGCCGCCTCCGATACTGAACTCGACGAGCGTGCCAGGAACGGGTGAAGTGATGCGGATCCCCAGAAGGCGGAAGTGGCGCCGGGACAACCCGGAGGGCACCTCGCTGCCTCCTCCCGAGAGGAATCGACGGTCCTGCTGCTCCCAGTGGATTGGCAGCAGGATGCGAGGGACGTCGGCGGCTTGTGCGTGGATGTGCAGGTGTTGGATGGCGGCGCCGAGGTTCAGGGGTAGCTCGTACCCGAGAGGATACGCGCCGAAGCGCCGGCACGCTGCGAGGATCGCATGGAAACCGGGGCGGTATTCGACGGGTTCGACCGGATTTCCGAAGGGGGTCTTGCCTGCATCGAACACATGTTGCTCCAGGGTTGCGATGTGGTGGTCCGCATCGGTGATCCGCACCGGGAGCCAGGCAACGAGTTTGACGCGAGGGAGGACCCCGTTGTGACGCGTCGTCAGCGTGGTGGGGCTGATCTCGGTGAGGCAGTCCACGATCACACGCGCACCGGGCATGATCGGCGCCCCACCGTAGGGTTGTGTGCCCGTGTCCAGTAGCAAGATCCAGGCCTGCTCGGTGTCGACCGTGGGGCCGAGCTCGGTGTCGAGCAGGTCGAGCAGGCCGACCGGACGACCGCCCTCGCTATGCAGGTAACTACGGCAGATCTCGTTGACGTACGCGTTGAGGCTGGGGTGATCGCGCTCCTTCACCCGCTCACGCAGGCTCTCGGCGAGGCTGTTTCGAAGGCGGATGTTCACAGTGCGTTCAGACATAGGTGCTCCTGGTTGCTTAGGAGATCTACATCGGACACGCATGGAATGCAAACGCAAGCAGCCTGCGTGCATTTGCATCATTAGGGCGCCTCTACAGGGCGCCCCAGCGGCGCACGCCTTGTGCGTCGTCGATGCATCGCTCGTCCTCGCGTCGAGAGCGAAAGGAGCCGGGGGCTACACCGAAGCCCTTGCGTTGCTCGGGGTGGGTGCCCTTGGGGTAGACGACGATTTGCAGGGTCGTGTTTTCGGGGAGGCTGCAGGAGGGGGCGTAGTCGGAGGGGGCGTAGTCGGTCGATAGATCGGGCTCGGGCGGGCCGGGTCGGTTGCCGTGGTTGATGGGCGGCAGCACTTCGAAGCGCTCGATCCCGCGGACCTCGTCGCCGGTCCACCACCAGAACTCCACCATGAAGGTGTCGCTGTGATCGTGGGCCTCGAATTGGGCCGGGAGTCGGTGCTCTCCTGCGTGGGTCGCGGCGCGTCGGACCTCGAGGCCGATGGTGGCTAAGATCCAGTCAGACCGACTCGTCACGCGGACTCCCGCATATCGGGGTAGCGGACGCCATGAACGGCGAACTTGTGATCGTTGAGCACAGCGAACAGATGGCGGGCGCGGCGGCTGTCGGGCCAGCACTTGCGGTCCACGACCGCATTGAAGTGTTGATCGCTGGCGCGGTAAAGTAGGACCATGGGCCACGAGAGCGGGCGCTGGGTGGCCTTTTCGTGGGAGATGTTGAGGCGTTGCATTTTGCGTTCTGCGGCGCGTCGGAGTTGGCGGCGTTGTTGGCTGTTCACGGAGACTCCCAGGTGTTCTTATTGGACACTTCGTCAGCCAGATCGTAGATCGCGTCCGCAAGCGCCAAAGCCTTCCGGGCGACTCCGGGAGAGCCTCGCAGGATCGCACTCTGGGCAACCCACTCTAGGTTGCCGACCGTCACCCAGAGTGCACCGACCCACTCGGCGCGGTCTTCAAGGGGCGGGTGCTTGCGGCGCGCGTCGAGATCAATCGGTTCCATTTTCATTCCAGGCGTCCCAGGATTCGTCCCGGGCCAGCTCGGGACACAAGCGGTAGCGACGGGTGGGTGGATACAGACGCTTGCCGTCTCGGTACAGGTAGCGCAGCTCGTACTCGAGGAGCGTGCTGGCGGGGAAGTGGGCGCGGTGAACGATGACGAACTCGGGGTAGGTGAGCGCTTGATCGTCCCAGGCGCGACTGACGCCGGACAGCGTCACTTTCGGCGTCTGAAACGCGGGGGCGAGCAACGCGGCCAGGCGCTCACTGGTCGCGCGCAACGCGTCGGCCGGGACTGGGGCCAGGACGCGGGCGAAGCGCTCGTGTCGCGCGATCAGGCGCTGGAGCTCGGGGATCAACCCGTCTAGATCGCCCGGAGTCCCTTCCTCGAGTGGTGCGGCGACGTCGGGAGGCAACACGCAGTGAGACAACAGCGCTCGACCCGCCACGTCCATCGCGGCCGAGAGCGGATCGGCGTACCGGTCGTAGTGGGCCATGACGGTGCCGATCGCGCCGCGCAACCCGCAGAGTGTCAGCTCGGGGGATTGACCGTCGACTATGCAGTCCAGGCGCTCGGCGAGTTGTTGCAGCAGGCGGACGTGTAGCCAGGTCGGGGCGTCGACGACGATCTCGTCGGGCTGCAGCGCGCCTGGAGCGAGTAACCACGCGAGCTCGGGGTGACTGCTGGCGAGGATCTGCAGCCGCTCGCGGGCGACGACGCCTTCGGGCCCGGGAGCCTGAGCCATCGCGGCGAGCTTGCGAGCGCGATCGGGCGGATCAATCGCCATCGGTGTCTTCGTGCTCTAGCGAGCGGAGCCAGTCATGGTGCTCCCAGCGCTCAGCGTCTTCGATCCGGGACCGGGTGAGCGCGGCGGGTTCGCTCTCGCAGTTGTCACAGGCGTCGATCCGCCCCTGGCGAACCGGGAGGATGTTGCGGTGTCGAGCGCACAGCCATCGCGCCAGGGACGGCTCGTGGTGATCGGCGGTGAGTAGGCACTCCCCGATGGCCTCGTGCATTGTCGCGCAGGGTTCGCCGAGCGCACCCTGGTGCCCGTCGTCGAACGGGCTCCAGGCAGACCACCAGCCATCCAGCGGGTTTCCGGGGCCCCAATGTTGACCGATCGTGCCGAGGAAGTGGCCTGTGGCCCGGTGCGTCACGCGTCGACACTGCGCGGTGGGGTACTTGACCCGGTGAACGATGTACTTAGTTGCCATCGGAGTCCACCAAGGGTTGCATCTGTTCAGCGCCGAGCACGAGCTCGGTCCAGATCAAGTACGCCTCTCCCGAGAGCGCAAGGAATCGCGTGCACTGGGGTTGGAAGTGAGCCACGCTGTGGGCCTCTCCGTCTTTGAAGACGATCCCGAAGCGGCGCCCGCAGCCGGGCTCGGGACACAAGCCAAGCGATCGAAGGCGAAGGCCGGTCCCGGGCAACTCGGGGCTTAGCGCGGGGTACAAACGAGTGAAGCGATCTTCAGGAGGGCTCACGGCTCTGCTCCAGGAAGGCGACGATCTCGGCTTGCTCGTCGGGAGTAGGGAGGACGGCGCGGATTTCGTCCAGTCCGATTGCCCACCCCTTCGGATCTATCCGGAGTCGCTGGCCGCTAGCGGTGCGGACGACGTAGATGCCACGACGGTAGACGTGTTCGACGCGGGCCGGGACGCGCCGGGTGTCGCCCTGGAGCACCAGGAGCACATCACCGGCTGCGGGCGCAAGGGCGGGGCGGCGCTTGCGGACCATGAGCGCGCCTCTTCGTTGACCGGCGACAGACTTGTTAGACATCGGGGCTCCAGGGCGTGGAGGATCTGGGAGGCGTCAGGGTCAACGAGGTGGGGGACGTCTGATGGGGATGCAGCAATGCCTCGTGTCGCTCGGCGGGTTCGATCTCCAGCGTCCAGCCGCGTTCGGCTGGTTCGGACCAGTCGCTGCAGATCTTCTGCTTCGGGACCGCAGCGGTGTACTCAATGCCGTTTTCAACGATTGTTTGCTGGGTCGTCCAGGTCGCTACCCAGCGGGCCTGGCACCAGGCGTAGACGCGCACACCGGGGGCCAGCTCGGGATCGGCGGGCGGATCGGCCCAGTCCAGCACGATGGGCCGGCCCGGTGCGAGCCGACACTCGGTGGTGTGCTTGGCATTGGGAGGTGAGGTGGTGACGATGGCCGCTGGTGCAAACATCCCGAGCATGTACTGGGTTCTGCAGAGGAGCTCGGCGGCGCGGCCGGCGACGACGACGCGTTCGGCGTAGGCAGCGAGCGCGTGACGGGCGGCGCGCGCATCTTGGAAGAAGACATCGCCGGGAAAGGCGAGATCGGGAAGATCCTCGCCGGACCAGCTTTGGGCGGCCCAGACGCGATTGGCTGGGCAGATCCAGCCTCTACGTGTGCTGTGCAAAAGGTGAGTTTGTAGGGAGGGGGCGTCGGCGATCGTTGCGTCGCTCATGTCGTGTCTCCGTTTAGGTGGATCCGCGCGAGTACGAGGGCCTTGACCGGATCACGGGCGTCGACGTCGAAGCTGTGAAGCAGCCTTCCGCGAGCGCTGTCTTGTGCTGGCCAGGAAATGCACCAGAACCACTTACCACCCAGCCCGATGTTGGTGTATTGCCAGGAGATATCAAGGGGCTTGGCTTGCGGATCAAGCACAAGACCCAAGTCGCGAAGCTGGCACGCCCAGGTGGCGGCGTCGTGTTGATTAGGGCTTGGCAGAAAGTCGCCTAGATCGAAAGCCGTCCGCCAGATCTCCATCGTCGGGCGCCAGCGCCGCCGTCGCTCGGCGAGTTCGCCAGGCTCAGGGGGTTGCACGCGTACCGATTGTTCGCCGGGTCGCCCCCACCACGACGATCTGTCCGAGGTGCCCAGGCACGTCCAGCCGCCGAGGCTGGTGACGCCCTGGAGGGGCAGCAGGCCGGCGGGATAGGCTCGCCAGAGCAGGTCACGGTCGACGATCATTGCGCATCCTCCAGCAGCCAGCGCTCTCGGTGCTCGACGGCGAGCTTGATCGCCAGGACTTCTTCTTCGGCCGGCACCGTGCCGTCCCAGACGCAGATCTCGTGACCGGTCCCCTCACGCACGAGTAGGTGCTGGTGACCACGCGCGACGGCGACGGAGGGATGATAGATCCGGTATCCGTGTCCGGTGACGTTTCCGATCGCGCGCATAGAACCCTCACACACCCAGGCGTTCCACTGTCCGGCCGTGCTGAAGGCCCGTAGAACCTGGCCCGCGCGACGGGGCGCGGGGGCGGGTGCGGGGCAGCCTCGAGCCGGCTTCTTCACTGTGACGGCGGCTACCGGCGCCGGCGCGACGAGAACGAGCTCGGTCCCGTCGGCGAGGGAGACCTGTCCCGAGGCATAGCGTACCGCCGTCCAGGTGGGTACGTCATCGACGAGCGCATGGGCCAGGCGCGGACCCACGATTTGCAGGGGCGCGGCGAGCACCAGCCGGGTGTCGCCGTCGACGACGCCCGCCAGATCGTCGATCCAGCCTTCCTGGCGCGCCTCGCGCAGCAGCGGCGCCAGTCGCCTCCTGTCGTCGTCGGTGATGTCTTCTACGGTGAGCACCGTCGTCTCGCCGTCTCGCTCGAGGCGAAAGTCCCCAGTCTTGTTCGGGAAGAACCATTGATTTAGCGTCATTCTTCAGCTCCCTCGGCGTCAGGGACGCCGTCGTTGTCGGTGTTGTCGTCGAGCTGCTCGCGCAGCAGATCACCCAAGCGGGCACGGTAGGTGTCAGCGAGGGCCTCGTCGTCGATGGCTTGCGCGGCGCGCAGACCCTCTTGCAATGTGTAGATATCGACGGGGCGCGCCCGGGGCGCGAGGGGTGGCCGGGCGATGCCGGTCGAGATCTGGGTGATCCGGTCGAAGAGACCCTCGAACTGGCGCATCATGCCGCCGAGGCCACCGAGGCCGTCCATGGGACCTCCGTTTCGGCGCGCCGGGGTTTCGGCGCCCACTTCGAGGAGGATCTGCTGGGTGTGTCGGGCGTAGCTCTCGACGAGGACGAGTCCGCGCACGACGCTGATCCCCTCACCCGTGGCCGCGGCGATGCTCCGGAGAACATCGACGCTCTGTTGCTCGAGCACGACGCGGAGATCGGCCTCGAAGTCGTGTTGGGGGATCGGCCCGAGCAGCTCGAGGTTGCGCGTGTCGTCGTTGGGATCGATGGGCATGGGTTGTTCTCCTGGGGGGAACACTTATCGGTTCTTTTTTTGGTTGATGATCTTGGCCAGTTCTTCGGGGGGCATGTCTTCCTTCAAGGTCCAGGTGTGGCCGGTGACAAAGAGGCACCCGAAGAGGAAGAAGGTGTATTGGAGTCGCGCGATGGTCTCGCGCAGCGCGTGGCGGTCGTAGGGGGTGCCACAGTTCTGACAGATATCGTTTGCAGCGATGACCGCGGTGCTCTTCAGATCCCAGTTCCATTTCCAGATTCCTTCCGCGTACTGGTGCACCTTCAACACGGCGCCACAGTGCTCGCAGACTTTCACCTTGTAGAAGGCGCCGTCGAGAAGTTCTCGTTCAATTGCCACCTTGTGCCTATCGGAGTTGGATGCGTGCGAGAACGAGTGCGACAGCGGGGTCGTCGGTGTCGACGTTAAAGTGCCGGGAATCCGTGGGACCACAAGCGAAGCTGTAAAGAACCCAAACGCCGTTTTCACCGGGCTCCCAGCATACGGTAGAGTACGGCTCCAGTGGGATCTGGGCTGCGGTGGCGAGATCGTGCAATAGGCAGGCCCAGGTTGCGGTGTCGGTCGGATCGACGTTGGGGAGCAGATCGCCAGATTTCGCCTCGCTGCCGTAGCATCGCGTCCATCCGCGTGGGGGATCCGCTCGAATCCGCGGGGAGAGATGCGTCCAATTAGACTCATCACCTTCCAGACCCATGCACAGCCAACCTCCGACCGTGCTCACGCCACGCACCGCGAAGTGGCCATCGGGCCATGCTTTCCACAGAAGTTCTCGTTCAATTGCCACCTTGTGCCTCTCGGAGGGTGGCGGCTTGTTGCCGGGGATTGTCGTCTTTCATCGCATCTCCTTCAGGTGCTTGTAGAGCAGGGGGTGGTCCTCGGTGTCGTACAGGGCGGCGAGCGTGTCCCAGGCCTTCACGATGGGCACCCAGGCCGGGTAGCGCTCGGCGACCTCGTCGAGCCGATCGCGCCAGGCAGTCCAGCCCGGTGGGGCTACGCGGTTGTCCATGAGTTGGACCAGCCGCAAGCAGCGGCCAAAGTCACTGGCGTCTAGGGGGATCGTGGGACCCCAGGAGGGCAACGGCACGCCAGGACCAAGCCCAAAGCCCAGATCGCTACTTGTCCCGAGGACATGGGCGATGGTCTGAGCGCTGGTGCCCACATCGGCGCCCGCGAGCCAAGCCGCAAGCGGCAGCATTCGAGGGGCGTTCCGTTTGTCGATCTCGGCGCGCCAGAGGGGGCCTGAGAGGGCGTTGGTGAAGGCGAAGCGGGCGGTGTAGGCGTTGGCGACGCCGGCATCGGAGAGATCGAAACCCAGCTCTTGGGCGATGTTGCCTAGGCCCACAAAGACGGTGACGGGGGGCGGATCGCCCAGGACCAGCAACCCGTGCTCGTGCTCCTCGAGAATGTAGCGGTTCATCGGGGCTCCTCCCCACGTCCGCGGACCATGATGTGGAGATGATCGAGAGCGGAGCGACGACTGTCCCGGAGATCGCTGATCCGCTGGTTGCGGATCCCGACCACAGCGATGACGGCGAATGCCTCATCGTCGTCTGAGTCGATCTCCTCGACCTTGGACGCGTAGAGACCAAGACCGTTCCAGAAGATATCGGCGTGCTCCCGAGAGGGGGCGAGGATCACACTCACCGGACCGTCGTTTTGGTGGTGGGCGATGTACAGCTTGCGTTTCATGGGTTTACCCTGGGGATGCAGTGGGGAGGTGACAACTAAAGGGAGACCAGGATGGACGCGAGCAAGCGCTCGGCGCGTGCGATCTTGGAGAACTTTGAGGCGGCCGGACGCTGATCGAGCACCGAGCGCAACAGGCCCCGTGCCTTTGTCAGCGCCTGGTCGACGGATGGGCTGTCACTCGCGAGTTGTTGGGCGGCCTCTTCTTGGTGAGCGCTCAGCGCCTTGAGGATCTCGGCTTGGGTCGTGACGATGGGGCCGCCGAGCTTGTACATGAGCTCGGGCTCGTTGTCCTCGGGGATGTAGAAGAAGACGGGGAGCCCGCGCCCGGTGAACCAGCCCGCCTCGAGGTGAGCCGACTTGCCACAGGGCAGCGCGAGCACGCAGACATTCGCCCACTCCATGCCGCTTAGATCGTGCGCGAAGCCGTGCTCGGCGAGCGGGTGGGTCAGCGCGTCGCGAAACTGCGCGGGCGTCCAGTCGAGCCAGTCCGGGTCGATCGCCGACCAACTGAAGCCAGTGTCGCCAGGTTCTGGGTTGCGGAAGTCGTAGACCTCGTGACCGGCGGCACGCAGCGTCCGTACGAGCTCGGGTTGATGGGGGTTGCGCCAGGACGACGCGAGGTAGATCCGCAGCGGCGAGGCCTGAGTTGTGTCGTTGCACGGATCTCGCGAGAGGGCCTTCTTGATCTCGGCGCCGCGTGCTCCGAGGGGATCGGGCCGTATCAGGCGACGGTTGACCTCCGCGTCAGCTTCGGCCTTGGTCAGCTCGCCAGCCTCGTACCGGATCAGGATATCCTGGAGAACGGCGTAGCCGATCTGCATCGTGGTTCGGGCGTTGAAGTCACTCATGGGGTGCGTCCTCAGCTTTCCGGCGGTTGACCAGCCACTGGGCCTGGCCGATCTCCCAGCGCCGCTGGAACTCAGCGCTCGCGATCTGGCGGAGGCGATCAGCCTCTTCCAGCGAAGCGGTCTGGTAGGCCAGGTAGTGGATGTCGTGGACGCTGTGCGAGATGACGATAAAGCGCATGTGTTGGCCGGATCCGTGTTCGGTGTTGAGCCAGTCCCGGACGACATAGAGGATGTCCGTGACGAAGCGGCGTTCGCGCTCGATCTTCAGCAGGATGATCTCGAAGGGGGCGACAGCGGGCCGCTCGACTCGCTCAACTCCGTCGAGCACTCGCAGCAGCGCGGCGTCGAAGTTGGGTGCCTCGGTTTCTTTATCCCGGGGGAAATCATCGGGAAGCAGGCCGTCAAAGCGAACAAAGTGTGCCCACTCTTTGGCTCGTTCGGGGGTCAGGGGGTCAGTCATCGGTACTCCAGGGCTCTTGTTCTTCGGTCAGGTCGTCGGAAAACGGTACGGCGGTAGCCGCGTACAGGCAGATCCCACCGTCGGTGTGCGGACAGGCCCCGCGGCAGTGCGTCGCGCAGTGCGACGGCAGCGCGACGACGGGATCGTACCGAGTCCAATCCGGCGGCATGATCAGCGCGGGGCCTGCCTGTTGCCAGCGGCGCAGCGCACGCTGGGCGAGCGTGGCCTCTCGTCGCCAGTCGGCAAGGGCCTCCTGAGCGCGAGCTACCTCGTCGGCCCAGGCCGTGGGCTGTTTCTTCTCCCGTGCCCGATAGGCGACCTTGCGACAGGGGGTGCCACAGTAGCGAGCCCGGGCGTGATCGGCGCGGATCAAGCCGCCACAGGTGCGGCAGGTGGACGGATCGGCGTCGAGCGACACGATCCAGGCGTGCAGCTTGAGCGACCACAGCAACCCCTGCGCCCAGGGACGGCCCTTGGCCCGCTCGCCCCGAGCGATCACTGCCCAGGCGTCGCGCCAGCGTACGTCGAGCACATCGAAGCCCGCGAGCTCGCCAAGGCGTGTGGTCCATGTCATGCAAGGAGCGCCTTGAGTACAGCGCGGTCGATGGGGGTACGGTCTTGCACGGTCGCGACCACCAATCGCTTGGCCTCGATGAGCGCGTGGACATAATCGTCGAGCGAGCCGTTCAGGTGCAGGTAGACATTGAGCACGCCGCGGGTCTGGCCGATACGGCAGACGCGATCTTCGGCTTGCTCCTCGTCACCGGGCACCCACCAGCGCTCGACATGCAGCGTGTGCGCCGCATGGGTCAGGGTGACGCCTTCCTTCATGGCGGTCGAGCCGATGAGCACGTCGAGCTCTCCGGCCTGGAACGCATCAACGCGGTCCTGGCGCTGGGTCTGGGTCGTGGCCCCGACGATGCTGTCGACGCGCAGGCCGATCTCGTTCAACACGTCTCGTAGGTTGGCGTGGACCTGCTGGTGGTGGACGAAGACGACGACGGCCTGATCGTTGTCGTGGGCGCCCAAGATCCAGTCAACGGCGGCGGGCACCTTGGCGAGCCCGACCTGCTGGCGCATCTTCGCCACGCGTCCCATGGCCTGGTCGTCGGTGCCCGAGCGCAGCGCCTTGATTTCGGTCTTGTATTGCTTGGCGAATGCGGCCGGCGCTTCGATGGGCAGGAACTGGCGACGTTTGGGGGGGAGCTGGGGGAGCACGGCGCGCTTGGTGCGACGTTGGATGTAGGTGCGCGCTAGGGCGTTGAGGCGCGGCAAGCGGCTCGCGCCCTTATAGGTGCGGACCTCGCGACCCCGGTAGGTCTCGGTTCGGGGGCCACAAAACAGCTCGCCAAAGGGTTTGAACGCGGGGAAGGCGAGGGGATCGACGAACGAGAACAGGGGCCAGGCCTCGGCGGGGCGGTTCTGGATCTCGGTGCCCGACGCTCCGATCCGTCGCTCGGCGAGCCAGCCAAGCTCGTGCAGCGCTCGAGTCCGTTGCGCCTCGGGGGTCTTGGCGTTGTGGGCCTCGTCGGCGACGACAGTGTCGAAGCCCGCAGCGATGAGCTCGGGGAGGATCTGGCGAAGCAGGCCCCAGGAGATCACCAATCCCCAACGGTGCTGCTGGGTGGGCCCCCAGCATCTGGGGCAGCTCTCTCCGGCCCGATCTGGGGCGCGCCCCGTCCATGCGCACTCGACGCACCAGGCCAGTCCCTCGCTCTGGTCCTTGTCGATCTGGGCAAGGATCTTCCTCACTGCAGCCGTGCTCTTGCCGACATGCAGCGGGATCGAGGGCGCCCAGCGCACTGCCTCGCGTCGCCAGTTGATTGTAACGACAGACGGGCAGACGACGAGCAGGCGGCGGACAGCGGGCTCCAGATCGCAGTAGGACAAGATCTGTGGTGTCTTGCCCAGCCCCATGTCATCACCGAGGATCGCGCGTCCCTGCGCCAGCGCGAGCCACTGCACTCCGGTTTGCTGAAAGCCGTACAGGTCGTGACAGGGGTGATCGGGCGCAGCCGTGGCGACCGGGTTGGCCGCAGCGGCGAACAGATCGGACTGGGGTGGGGGATCAGCACGTCCCGACCACTCGGCGAGCGTGACCGCGACCTGCGCGCGGGCGGCGTGCAGGCGTTGTTCCCGCGCCATCCAGGTTGTCCAGTCGGGACGCTCGGTGGTGATCCAGGTTTGGAGCGTCTGGGGCATGTGGCGCAACACCGAGTCGAGTAGCGGCAGAGTGACCAGTGACGTCCCCTGCTTGAAGGGACCCTCCAGGCGGAGCGGGATCTCTAGATCGGAGAGGATCTCCTTGTACGGACCGATGGCGCGGAGCGCCAGCACGCCGGGACGCACCACGGCCCGGACCGCCAGGTGGTCGGCGTCGGTCCAGAACTCGGTCCAACGCTCTACTGTGGGAGATGCCATGTGTCAGTCGCTTGGATGTTGCGTCCCGTTGCGGGACGGGAAGGTCATCTGGAGACTAACCGAGGGATTTTCGCCAGTCAATGGTTCACACTGTAAACCAATGGGATTCTCAGAAAGTTCTCGGGTCATTCGTCCCGATTCGGGACAGCACCATTAGCCTATTCAGCGAGTCCTGGGGATCTCGACCCAAGGCCAGCGCTTATCCGTCCCGGCCCGGGACAGTGAATGTTTCCCCAGCCTTTGCACAGCGCGTCCTTCGTGGAGTAGAAACGGTGAACCAAAGACGCCGCGCTGTGCGGTGTTCGATGGCGACCAATCGAGATCTGGAGATCATCCCAATGTCCTATACCCCTGGCAAACACGCCCCCAAGGCCAACGCGGGCGGCAACCGCGACGCGGTTCCGGCCGGCAAGTACGTCTGCTCCATTGCGCACGTCGAGCGCAGCTTCAGTCAAGGCAGCAAGGCGCGACTGGGTTTCCAGTTCCGCATCTTGGCCGGTGAGCACAAGAACCGGATGCTATTCGACGACTGCTACCTGCAGGAAAGCGCGTTCTGGAAGCTCGATCTGATCTGCGCTGCCGTCGCACTGACCGAGACCTTCGATCTAGAAGATCCGGTCGCGCTCATCGACACCTTCGCCGGCAAGAAGTTGTGGGTGACCTGGCGCGAGGACGACAGCGAGTGGACCGACAAGGACGGCAAGAAGCGGACGGATGGCTGGAAGGTCACCGACTACAAGGCGCTCGATGCGGCGCTGCAGAAGCGGCTCGACGACGAGAAGGCCGCCGCCGCGGCTGGCACCGAGGCCGGGGCCAACTCCGCTGGCGACAGTGGCGGCGAGCAGCCCAGCGCCTGATCCGTAGGTTCCTCGTGGCCGAGTGATCGGCCACGCCCTCAGGGCTCCGGTGAGTACATCTCGTCGGAGCCCTTGTTGCCTGCTTCTTTCCTTCCGTCCTCCGGCCTCGGGATGCCTCGTCTATGCCCACCCTCCGAGAACGCCTTGCGGCCCGGATCCGGCGCACCGCCCGCCGTACCTTGGGTCGCCTGTCGGGTTTGCTGCAGCAGCCGGCACCCTCCCCCCAGCCACCCCGTCCAGCGCCACCTCCACCCTCCCGTCCGACCCGACTCCCGACGCCGTCGACCCGACTCCCGGCGCCGTCGACCCGCCAGCCTCCGCCTGTAGGCGGGGGTGCCTTTCCTCGGCTTCGGCTCCGCCCCAGAACGCTGGATTTTGGCGAAGTCGATCTAGGAAGCGACGAGACCCTGCTCGTCGAGATCCGCAACGCGGGCAACGTGGCGGTCACGATCTCGGGCCTCTCGCGTCCGCGTGCCCCCTTCACCGTGGAAACGCCCGAGTCCACCCACCTCGAGCCCGGTGAGGCCACGACCTTTCTCGTGGGGTTCGCACCTGATGAGGTGGGCGACTACAGCGGCAAGATCGCCGTACATTCGAATGCGCCCACCGTGTCACTTGCGTTGGCCGGCACTGGCGTCGAGTTCGTCGACCTCGAGCTGCAGGGCGAGCCGCCAACCGCGCTGCCATCTCCCGCCGCGCCGGCTGGCGACGCGGTCGAGCTTCTGGGTCAGCTCGCCAACCTCACGCTCGCGACCAACGAGATCGTGCACCGCCTCCGCAAGATGGGCTACACCGACGCCGCCGACGCCGTGCTCGGTGTTCCCCGCACTCCGCCCGCGCCGACACCACGTCCCGAGCTGCCTCCTGTCGCGCCCGGTGTGCCCACCGCTCCCGCCGTCTCACCCGAGCTTCCAGCGCCGCCATCCCCAGCGCCCCCAGCCCCTCCTCAAGAGCCGCCCCCCGAGCCCCCAGAGCCCGATCTCCCGGAGCCCGAGCCCGAGCGTCCAGGCAAGCGCTATCCGTTGCGTGGATCAAACATCTACATTCCCCACCTGGTGCCCGACGACGCGTTCGACACGCTGTTGTCTGAGTGGGACCGGGCTCGGATCGGCCTGAAGGGCGACGACCCGGACGCCGCGATCCCACCCTATGCGCCCGACGCCATCGCGCGGGGCAACTCGGCCGATCCGGGGATGCAGATCCCCCCAGGCGCACTGCGCTCTCGCTCGGCGTTCCTCGAGTGGGCCAATGAGAACGGCTATGGCGAAGGGATGTCGATCGTGGTCGACGGTTTGATCGCCATGCCCGGTCGCACGGTGATCGCCAGTCCTGGCAGGCCGGCCGATCCCGCTCCGCGTCGGACCTGGACGCCCCCCGCCGAGCCCGCCGAGCCCGCGCAGCCCGCCACGCCCGCCGAGCCCGAAGCCACCGACCAGGGCGGCTTTGATTGGTCGACCGGTGAGCCTTCCGACGACGAGGGCGCGTAAGTGCTTACTGGCGTGGTGCACAAGGGGCGCGACGGCACGCTGTGGTTCGATGATCTCCCGGTGCGCGATCCGGCCGACATTCCCCGGCGTCGGGCCTGGAAGAGCACGCTGTGGTACGCGACGCCCTCGGTCACCTCGACTGACTGGGCGCGGGTGATGGGCACCGAGGACGTGGCCTTCGGCCCGATGCCCGGCAGTGTGCTCGGCGTGAAGTTTCGGATCGGCAAGCGAAATCGCTTCACCGTGCTCGACTCCAGCGCCTGGGGCGTGCATGTCTCCGATCCGGTTCAGAGCTTCGACCGTTTGCGCTTGATGATGGTGCAGGCCGAGTCCGCGGGGATCCGCGTCAAGAATAGCGTGGCGGCCACGGCGGTCGGCGTCTACATGGACCGCTTCAACGGTACGGTCAACCATCCCGAGATCCGTCAACTGCCAGCGCGCTGGCGCGCTATGGCGCACTCGGCCCTTCACGGCGGTCCGATCGCCGTGCTGCAAGGGGGCGCGCCTCACGCCGCTCAGATCGACGTGCGGAACGCTTATCTGTCGGCTCTGTACGAGCCGATGCCCGTGCTTGGCTACCAGGACGGCAACAAGGTCGGTGGCTGGTACACCCACGGCGCGCGCAAGTGGGAGCGGGTGCGTCGACTCACCGGATTCGTCGACGCCAGCGTGCGGGTGAGCGATGATCTCGACCCGCGTCGGTTGCCGCCGCTCCCGGTGCATCTTCGCTGTGGCTCGGTCTATCCCCGGGGCGAGCTGCGCGGTTGCTGGACGATCGCCCAGGTCCGCGATGCCGAGGAGCGCGGTGAAGTCGAGGTCCTCACGGTCCACCAGTTCTGCTTCGCGCCGGTGACCGAGCCGCTGTTCGCTGAGGTGGCCGATCTCTTCGCGTCGTTGCCGAAAGTCCTGGGCAAGAAGTTGTACACCCGGTTCTGGGGCAAGTTCGGCAGTCGCGGTGGGTATTCGGCTCACAAGAGTGAAGCGTCGGTGTTTGGTGAAGTGCCCGCCTCGGGGCTGTGGTGGAAGTTCGACGGGATCGCGCTCGACAGCCACCGGGCGCGTCCCACCTACCGGCCCGATCTCGCCGCCTTCGTCTGCGCGGCGAATCATCGTCGGGTGATGCGCACGCTTCGCACGCTCGATGCGGGCAGCGTGATCGCGTGCCACGTTGACGCGATCTGGACCACCGACGTGGTGGGCACCGCCAAGCTCTGCGCGGGCGCCGATGTCGTCGGTGGCTGGCGCACCAAGCGCACCGGGCCTCTGCGTTTTTACGGCCCCGGCTGCTACGATCACGATGGGGATCTAGCCGCGAGCGGCTACGACGCCCGGGTGCACGGCCCGCTCGACTCGGCCAGTCTGCAACGCTGGGTTGCTGGCACCACCCATCGCAGGATGCTGCTACAGACCCGCCGCTGGTCTTCCGATCCGGCCGTTGATCCCAAGGCGACGAGTCGCTCGCTGGTGCTTCAGATGGATCGGTGTGTGAGTCCGACGGAGGGCCCAACGGTCTATGATCCCTGCTGGTCCCTGGGCGGCTGGATGCGTCGGGACGACGCCGCCGCCGGATCGCCCCTCTCGTCAGTCGCGCCCCGACATGTGGACGCGACATGAGCGAGACGCTGTCAACAGGACCGAGCTGGCGCGTGGTCTTCGACGCCAAGATCGATCGCGTGCGCGCCGAACTTGACGCGCGCGACTGCGCGATCACGGTGCGCGAGGGTCGTTGCATACTCGAGCTGCCGGGTTGGTTGTTCACTCGCATTGTCGTCGACGGCCACGCCCACCTGCCGTCTCCGTCGTTGGAGGTTTCAGCCTCCGTTCGTTTGCTCGAGCCAACGCCCCTGGCGATCCAGCGCGCGGTGGCCTCGTTTTACGTGGTGGGTCTCGATGTGATCTTGGGCGATAGCCGTCGCTCGTCACATTCCCGGATCCGCCACGTCGCGATGTACCTCGGGCGCAAGTGCACGACGCTGTCTTTCCCCGAGCTCGGCGAGGCTTTTGGGCGTGACCACAGCACGATTCAACACGCCGTGCGCAAGATCGAGCGAGAGATGATGGACGATCCGGATCTGACACGGCATATCGGAACGCTGCGAGATCGATTGAGTGCAGCTCGCGCTCTGGCCGAGGCGAGCTGATGCCCAGATCTGGTGAATGGTACAGCACTTGGGACTCGGTGGGGCGCCCGGTGCTCATCCGCGTGGACAAGGTCGCTGACGGTCTTGTCCACTGCGTGATGGATCTCGAGCCCTGGGATCCCGACCTCGCGAATCCGATTGTTTTTGATCTCGACGTCTGGGATGGCCATGCCGACACACTTGTGCAGGTCAGGGAGCCCATAAATGTCTCCTCCTGACTGCTTGAGGGGTTCGCGGGATTCGCTCCCTTGTCAGCTCTGCTCACCCGAGTGCGCCTATTACGTGCTCGAGACCACGCCGGCGTCTGCGTGTGGCACCCAGGGGTTCGTACCTTGCGTTCAGTGTGAGGGGCGCCCCGATTGTGTCTACAATGCCCGTGCGATTGCGATCCGCGATGCCTTTGTTCTCCGCAAATGGCCCGATGGTCAGCGCTATATTGCAGGCGACAACTGGTTTGACGAAGCCTGGAATGCTCACGATTATGGTGAGGTGTCCAGCGGCGAGGGCACGCTTGACGAGTTGAACGTCGATCAGCGTGCTGCTGTGGAGCATTTCGAGGGCCCGGTGCTGGTGCTTGCGGGCGCGGGCTCAGGCAAGACCCGTGTTCTCATGGTCCGGATCGAGCGGTTGATCGCTCGTGGCGTCGAGCCCGCGGAGATCCTCGCGCTGACCTTCACCCGTCGCGCCGCGACCGAGATGCGCAATCGGATCCGCGATCGGCTCGGTCCCCGGGCCATCGACTTGGTGCTCACGACCTTTCACTCCCTCGCGCTCGGGATCTGCCGGGACCACCCGGATCTGGTCGGCCGACAGAAGGGATTCAGCGTCTGGGACGACAAACTGCAGCTCGCCGAGTGCCGCCGGATCTACAAAGATCTCTGGTACGAGACGCCGGCGAGCAAGAAAGGGGGCAAGAAGGTCAAGCTCCCGGTCTCAACCGCCGATCTCCTCGATATCGTCTCGGCCGCCAAGCGCTGCAACACTGCGATGGACGACGCGTTCCTGCGGTGGCTGGCCGACAACGTCCACCCGGTCGCCGCTGTCGCTATCGCCGAGTACGAGGCGACCAAGAAGGCGGCCAACGCGCTCGACTTCGACGACTTGATCTGGGCCGCGCTTCGGTTGCTCCAGGCCAACCCCGACGTGCTGGCGATCTACCACGAACGCTGGCGGTTCGTGATGGTCGACGAGTACCAGGACACCAACGATCTGCAAGAGCAGTTCCTGGGTCTGCTGATCGGCGAAGCACGAAACCTGATGGCGGTTGGAGACGAGGATCAGGCCATTTACGGATTCCGAGGGGGAAACGTCGATCATATCCTGACGTTCTCTGACCGATACCCGAGTGCTGAGACCATCATACTCGGTTGCAACTACCGCAGCGACGACAACATCCTCCAGACCGCCGCCCGAACCATCGCTCACAACAAAAAGCGCCGAAACAAGCGACTGTGGACCGAGTCCGATCCGGGCTGGCCGGTCGAGCATCATTCGTTCTCCAACGTCTACGCCGAGGCCGAGTACGTCGCCCGGATGATCGGCGGCAGCATCGAGGCGGGCTACGCTCCCGCCGAGCACTGCGTGATGGTGCGCACTCGGCGGCAGTTCACTGCCCTGCAGCGCGCGTTGTCCGCGCTCGAGTTGCCCTATGTGACGGTTGGCGCGGTCGAGTTCTGGCAGCGCACCGACATTCGGTTGATCCTGGCCTGGCTCAAGGGATTGCTCAATCCCGCCGATCTAGCGGCTGGCGCCTTTGTGCTGAGTCACTGGCCCAAGCTGGGCGCTAAGACCGTGGAGACCTGGAAGAGTCTGGTGGGTGGACAGCCGATGTACGACGTGCTGCGGTTGCTGTTGCGAGCCCGGGGCTGCGGGTTGCACACCGCGAAGGGCCAGAGCATCGAGGCGTTGATCGAGACGCTCGATGAGCTCGTCGCGCGGTTCCGGCGTGGTGACGCTCTAGCCCAGCTCGCTTGCTGGTTGTACGAGGTGACCGGGCTCGACGCGGAGATCGCCGAGGCCATCGGTGAGCGAGGACGCGTGGCTGAGGAGGGGCGCGCCCGCAAGGAACTTCGCACCGACTTTCTGACCATGTGTCCCGACGAGCGCGGCACTGATCCATTCGCCGATCTCACCCACTTTCTCGATTCGGTGCTCGCCAATGCCAAGGTCGATGACACCGAGCCCAAGATCGTCCTGTCCACCATTCACTCGGCCAAGGGGCTCGAGTGGGACCATGTCTGGATCGTGGGCTGCGTCGAGGGCAAGGTCCCCTACAGCTTCAACGTGACCAGCGCTGGCGCTGATCTCACGCCCGACGCTCTGGAGGAGGAGCGCCGGTTGATGTATGTGGCGATGACCCGCGCCCGGCAACGCCTGGTCCTCACCCGCTACGAACAAGATCGAGACGAGTCGGGCCGGGAGATCTTCGTCAAGCCGAGCCGGTTCTTGATCGAATCTCTGGGCCCCGATCGGAAACCGGCCCCAAAGCCCAGCACGCCGGCCTCGGTCTTCACGCCGGGGCGGTCCACAAAGAAGACAAGCACGGTGTTTCAGCCCGGAAAGGGGATCGTTTGATCTTGCATGTAGGCGACGTTTGGCGCGGATCCCGCGGAGGGTGTCGCCAGATCTTGGACTTTGACTGGGATGCGGACAGTGAAGCGCAATCGCGAGCGCAGGGCGCTCCGTTTCCCGAGGCTGCTCGAAGTCTCTATTGGCGTTCACTTGGGGGCGCGCGCTCGGCGCGGTGGACGGGCCTTGATGACTGGGAGCGGTGGCAGGCGACCGCTGAGGGCATCGAAGCCGGCACGGGTACGGTCGTCCCTTGGTCGTCTACTGAGAGCACGCCATGAATCACAGTTGTCACGCCGAAGGGTGCTCCGTGGAGGTCCCGCCCCGCATGCTGATGTGTCGCGCCCACTGGCGCAAGGTTCCCGCGCCAATCCAGCGCTTGGTCTGGCGGTATTACCAGACCGGCCAGGAGATCCGCAAAAACCCGAGCGCTGCTTATCTGGCGGTTCAGCGCATGGCGGTCTCGGTCGTCCTTGCCAAAGAGGGCGACACCGAGTTGGCCAGCGAGATCATGGATCAATCGCGAGTCTGGGCGAAGCGCGCTGGGGCTTCCGTCGTCGCCGCTTGCGCCGACGCCATGCGCCAGTCCATTCCCCCTCCTCCCAGACAACCCAGCCTGTTCCCCCCGAAAGGAGGCACCTCCCATGAGTGACGACGCAACCGGGTTCAACGTGATCCCCGACCGATACAAGACCGCCAGCGGGCGCGAGAAGATCGATCTCATCCACGACAGCATGAACGACAACGAGTTTGCCATTTATTGCCGGGGCACCGCGATGAAGTACGACGGGCGAGCGAAGGACCCAGACGACCCAGAGAAGCGACGGTTCTATCTCGAGATGGCCGACCACATGCTCACCGGCTCGCCCGACCCTCGCTGCAACCGCCAGGGGTTTGAGCCCTACAAGAGGGCGTCGATGCCACTGCCGCTGCCCGTGCACGCGCTCGTGGCCAAGCGCTTCCCCCAGACCGCGCTCTTGTTTGATGAGCATCGCGGTTTCTGACGTGCGCAAAATCACCTATGGCGTTAGGTAACTCTTCCCGCCCTGGAGGCCTCCCATGCGTATTGTTTTCGTAGCCCTCGGTCGTGTCGTCGACGAGACCGCCGCCGCCAGCGCCGAGCTCGGCGCCGCCATGCAGGAGACCTCGGAGATCGACTCCGATCGGCTCGCCGATGTGCTCGCCGCTCAGCAACACCTCGCGGACGGCATCGACGCCGCGCTCCAGATCGCTTCCGCTGCCCCGGGTCCGACCGAGGCCGAGGGCGCGGTCCTCTCGAGCGCGATGGAGATCTTCAACGAGATCTACATGGGCTATCGGATCCGCATGGCGTCACGCACCGGCACCACTCGCCCCTTCGCCTACCTGCTCTCGGAGATCCAGCAGGCGTCTCGGCTCGGTGCACTGTGACCCTTCAGATCGAACAAGACGTTCGCGCCTTTCACACCGCTGGCGAAGTCCCCTGCTGGGCGCCTCCCGATATCGCTGGGGTGATCTAGATCTGATGGGCACCGCCTGGAACAAGCGCAGCGTGGCGACCAGCAGCCCGCAGTCCAGCCAGTCGCCGACCTTCAACCGGCTCGGCGCTCTAGCGATCCCGTTGATCAAGGTCCAGCCCGGTCGTTACCGGATCGCACTCGAGAATCTGTCCTGGGTCGGCTATCCCGAACTCCAGGTCCGGCTGCCGCTGCTTGATGCACGGGTCGCCCCCTCGTCGTTTATCCTCTGGGAGGGCCAGCCCCGGCGCGACGGTCACGCCTGGGAGGTGACATTTTCCGGGGAGATCTTGCATGGCGAGCTCGCCCTACTGCTCCGCTGCGCCCCGGAGGCGCCGAGCGCCATCCTGCTCAGCGCGCGCCTGTCCATTGAACCCTTGACTGCAGAGGACGCGTGATGAGCACGAATACCTGGGCTGTAGACGAGCTGAACAAGCGGGTGTTTGATCTGGGGAACCACTCAACGGCTCTGATCCCCGTTGGCTGCAGCTCGGTCCGCTACACCGCTGATGCGCTGGCCGTCGCGAGGGACAATGTCCGGATCATCCAGCGGAACAAGGGCCGCTCCATCTCCTATGGAGTAGACGTTTCGGGGAAGGCCGCCACCGACGCTTGCGTGCGCTGGATGCGACTCTACGGCATCGAAATCGTGGAGCTGGTCACCGAGGGCTGCGCTGCGCCTTGGGAGGCCGAGGACGGGACGTACGCCGAGGATTGGACGTACTACACCCCGTTCTCTAACCCTCACGTTTCACCCGATCCGTACACATGCTGCGGCGAGACGTTCTTCTCGGGACAGGAGGATCCTGATGTCTGAAATCTGCCTGTATTCTAAAAACGGGGAGAGCTGCGGTGAGCCAGTCATGACCCAGGCGCGGTGCTACGACCACGTGATCTCGTGTCCCTTCTGCGTAGAGGTGCATGTGGACCGCATCATCGGCCCAGGTGACGGCGTTTACGGGGACACCATCACACACGAGCCGTGCGGCGCTCAGGGTTGCGAGGATGCGTTCACCAGCCCAGGAGACGCCGCATTGTTTCGGTCGCGCTCCGAGGTGACTTGCACGGACTGCCTGGCGTTTATGCAGCACGCGGTGGCTCATATTCCCCTCGCCGCGGTCCTACCCGAAGAGGTCGAGCCATGAACCGCGCCACAGCAGCACACGCCGACTACGGCGTGCCGACCACCGACAGCTACCAGGCGCTCCAAGAGGCCCGACGGCGTCGAGCTGCGGCGGGCTACGTGCCCGGCGAGAGCATCCGGCGGAAGATGGCCGAGCCCATCGCCGGAACCGCCATCGACGAGCGCCTCCTTTGGCGACGCGCTGGCATCCCGGCCCGCGAGTGGGGGATGTCGTTTCAAGAGGCCTCACCTCGAGCTGCCGGCGAGCTCGGCGTCGAGTGGAAGGCTCGAGCTCAGCTGAACGGCGCTATTTGCGTGCCGTCTTGGTTTCGGGATGCTTACGACTGGATGAGCACCTGGGAGCCTGGCCAGGGGTCCGTGTGGCTGTCAGGCCCCGTCGGCGTTGGTAAGAGCCTCCTGGCGGCGTGTGCGGCGATGCGGCTCCTCTCGCGCCCTGTGGGGCTGCGCTTCAACGAGCGCGACGGCGTGACCGGCATCGAGCGAACCGCGCCGGTGCCTGTGCTGTGGACGAACGAGCGCTCGTTGTACCGCGACGAGAAGGCTACCCAGCGCTTCGGCGCACGAGGCCCCGAAAGCTTCGCCGCCCGCGCCATCGGCGTGCGGGTGCTCGTCATCGACGACTTCTTGGCGACCGAGGCGTCGTCGAAGAAGGGGGACATCTCAGAGCTGTGGGAGTGGGTCATCGGCGAGCGCTACAACGAGGAGAGGCCGTGCATCTGGACGAGCAACCTCGACCAAGACGCCATCGAGGGCGTGCACGGCGCTCGCATGGCCGACCGCATCGCGGAGATGACGGCGCGGTACTCCCTGACCATCCAGGGGCCGTCGTGGAGGTCTTCGTGACCGTCATCGAGCTGTTCGCCGGCGCCGGCGGCGCGGCCCTCGGCCTGCGGGCGGCTGGCCTCGACTCCATCGCTTGCGCCGAGCGCGACCCGGACGCCTGCGAGACGCTCCGACGCGCGGGGTTCTACGGCCTCGAAGGCGACCTCCGCGACGAGGACTGGAGCGTCTACGAGCGCCCGGACGTGGTGTGGGCGTCGCCACCGTGCCAGGCGTTCTCGACGGCGGGAAAGCGCCTGGGAGCCGAGGACGACCGGAACGGATGGCCGTGGACGCTTGACGCCGTGGACGCGCTGCGCCCCACGTGGGTCATCTGCGAGAACGTGCCGGGGCTGACCCAGCATGACGCCGACTGTCGGAACGACTGGCAGGCCGACCTCCCCAGCGGGCGACGTTGCGCCGGGTGCTACTGGTTGCAATGGGTGTTGCCCGCGTTCCGCGAGCGGTTCGCATCGGTGCAGACCGCGACGCTCAACGCCGCCGACTACGGTGTGCCTCAAACGCGGCATCGGGTGTTCCTCGTCGCCGGGCCATCGCCTATCCAGTGGCCGAGGCCGACCCACGGGCCGCCGTCGGGCCAGCTCGGGATATTCCGCGCGCTCAAGCCGTGGGTGAGCATCGCCGACGCGCTCGGGTTGCACGGGACGATAGACGGCGGACGGAACAGCGAGGCCAACCCGACAAAGGAGTGCGTGAGGCCGACGACCAAGCCGTGTCCCACTGTGAACGGGAAGGGGAACCAGATGCTCGTGCTCGACCACGAGCGGAAGGGGTCTGTCTCCAGCATTCACGAGCCCTCGATGACCATGCGGAACGGGAACGGGGCCGGGCCGACCTTGCGCCAGTCGTCGCTCATCGCCCGGCCCGCGCTCACTGTGACGGCGACGGAGGGCAAGGGGGGCGCGACTGACGAGAGGCTCGCCTCTCGTCAACTGCGGCGCCGCTTGACCGTCGAGGAGTGCGCCATCCTCCAAGACTTCCCGCCCGGTCACCCGTTCCAGGGGACCAAGAGCAGCCAATACCGGCAGGTCGGGAACGCCGTGCCGCCGAAGCTCGCCGAAGTCGTCGCGCGCGCCGTGGTCCAGGCCGCTCAGGAGGCCGAATGCGCCCCGTCCTAGCCATCGACCCCGGCGCAACCGGCGCGGGCGCCCTGCTCGCGGCGGACGGCGCGACCGTGCTCGCGTGCTGGTCCTGGGTCGAGCGGAAGCGGAAGGCCGGGACGGTCTACGCCGTCGATGGGCGCTGGTGTCGCCTGGCGGACTCGCGCGAGCTCGATACGCTGCACGCTGTGGGGGCCTGGATGGCGCTCCAGGCTCGCACCGCCGACGCGGAGGGGTATGTGCTGGTCGTCGAGGGGCTGTTCGTCCCACGGCGACGTCGTGGCCAAGACGAGGGCAAGCACGCGGGGCAGGTGCGGTCAACGCTCACGCTTGCCGAGTCTGCCGGGCTGCTCATGGGGCCACTGCTCGATGGCGCCGCCGAGCTGCACCGCCCCACGGCGGGGACGTGGCGGCCCGCGGTCCTCGGGCTGGCGTCCCACGTCTCGAGCGACATCGCCGAACGGGTGGCGCGCAAGCTGGTCAAGGCGACGATGGTCGGGCAAGGGCGCCTCGGGGAGAACCCCCACGTCGCCGAGGCGCTCTGTATGGCGCGATGGGGCTGGGTACAGCAGACGCCGAAGCGGCGAAGGGAGGCGCGATGAAGCCGAAGCCCCTCGACGTGATGAAGTGGTGCATCAGCCTATGCCCCGGCGAGCCACAAACCATCCTCGACCCCTTCATGGGCTCCGGAACGACCTTGCGAGCGGCGAAGGACATGGGACGACGCTGTATCGGGATCGAGCTGGCCGCGCTGATGGGGTCGCTATGAACATCGCCGCGCACCTCGTTGTCGTGCTTGACACGGAGCACAGCCCGCCCGTGGTGCTTGGGTGCGCAGTGTGGTCGCAGAACGACGAGCACCTTGGGCGCCACCGCACGCAGGCGACCATCCTGACGATGCACGGCGAGGACTTTGCGTCCGCGCGTGACGCTGTGCTCGACTGTGTCGACACCTGGCCCGCCCTGTCGTGGGTGCGCGGGATGCTTGAGGAGCGCCGATGAGCGCCCGCCCATTCGACCCGCTCACCCCAGGCGCCCACGGCCTCGGCGAGACCTGCCGGCTGTGCGGGGCTCCGCTGCTCTTGGGGCAGCGTCCCTCTCTGGTCGTGGACGCGGACGGCTACGCCCGCGCCGATATGGCCGACGACGCTGCGCGGATGCGTGCCGGACGCGCCCACAACGCTGTCGCGGCTATCGTCCACTGGGATTGCGTGGTCGCCTTCGGGCTGGAGTCGTCATGAGCGACAAGCCACCGAAAGTCGGCTGGACGTGCCCGGCCCTCGACGACCTGACCCGGCGACTCAAGCGCCGAGGGTGCCCGGACCTGCTGCCGCTGGTCGAGGCGGTACGCGCGGACAACGAGGCGCTGCGGGCTTATGCTGCGTGGTGGGAAGCCAGGGAACGGAGGGAGGGGCTTCGCCATGGCGCCGCAAACACCGGGCCAGGGGTCGACTTGACCGCTGCCGCCGCGGCGGAGGCTCTGCTTCGGTTGGCTTACTTCGGCGCGTCCGACGCGCGACGGCGTGAGCTATTTCGCGACGAGGTGGCGACTCAAGGCGACGATAGACCTTGCGGAGGTAGCGATGAGTGAGGAGCTGGCGAGACGGGTGGTGAAGTGCAAGGGCTGGCGGTGGGTGCCGGGGATGCGTGGCGCGTTCGGCGAGTCCATGATGCGCGTCGTGGATACCAGGCCGCATGGTGGTGTGCCGGGGTACATCGAGGTGTTCTGGTACGAGACGTGGCGCGAGAAGGTCGAGCGCCGCCTATGGGACAGCTACACGGGGAGTTGGGTGCGCTTCTCCGACGACCACGATGATTGGGTGGGCTGCGCCGGCCCTGACCCTGACCTCGACGACCCGGCGACGCTCGGTTGCCTCTTGGCGCTCGTGCGGGAGGCGTGGGGAGAGCCGAGGCTGTCCGTCGTTTGGTGGGGTGCGTGTTGGGGCATCGAGCTGGATGACCGGGACTTCTGCGCATCCATCGAGGCACGCGCTATCCGGCACGCCGGGAAACGCTGTTGCATCGGCGGCCCGTGCGAGCACCCCGCGACCGGCGCCGCCGAGGCCGAGGCGCTGGCCGTGGCGTTGGATGCTACGCCGTGAGCGGGCTGGATGTCACCAACGAGATGCTAGGGTGGGTCTGGGATGCCGATGGGCTGTTTGAGGGCGTGTTGAACGAGAAAACAGGACCGATTTCAGTCGAGGGCGCCTGGGGGCCTCCACACAAACGCCTGAGGACGAGCAGCATGCCAATCCGTGCAGTGCAGAAGTCGGCAAGTGTGAGTCTTGCTTGGCCCTAGAGCCCTGGGGAGATGGCATTTACGACGCCGCCGCGATTAAGGTCCTCGAGGCGCATCTTCGTGCGGACGAACTCGTTGTGGCCAGAGAGATCCATCCAGACGCGGACTGGCCCGTCGTGATCGTCTCCTTCAAGACCGTCGCAAGGAAGAAGGGTCACCTCGGAAAGAATCCGACGATGATCGATTTTCGCGAAACGGTTGGGCGCCTCCTTCTCCGCCTCGCCATCACTCGCCGGGACATCCCCGCGAAAGAACCCGAACTGCCACAGGATGATCCTCATGTCTGAGACCCCGACCCCCGAACGCAACCCGCTGGGCGATCTGCTCGCGGTGATCTCCGAACTCGAGGCCATCGAGCGCCAGTTCATCGCTCAACCCGTGCCTGCCCAGGCGCGCTTCGCGCGCACCGTGCAGCTCGCCAAGACGATGGCGCCCTGCCTCGATGAGATCCAGGGGCGCCTGCGCGCCGGCTGGACGCTCGACGACGCCGGGCAGCAGATCTTCATCGCCGGCTCCGCCGCCTTCGCCAACCTGCTGCTCACGCTGTCCACCTACGGGCTTGTTACCAACGCTCCCTATTCCGTCGCGTTGTTGTCGAGCCTCAGCCGTCCCGGCAGCGAAACCCACGACGAAGACGAGGCCGACGCTCTGTTCGCCGATCTGTCCGAGTCCGACGAGGACGAGGACGACGAGGACGACGACGACGACCCGATCGGGTTTGTCGACTCGGTACGCGATCCGGTCATGGCGGATTACGCGGGCGACGCGCTCGAGCTGTGGGTGGTGCCTGGCGCGCCCATCGGTGTCGCGCTCGACGATCTGATGGAGCGCGAGGACGCGATCCAGATCCATCGCGCTGCGGGGTCCAATGTGCGGGACTTCCTCGCCGCGCTGGCCTTCATGGGCATCGACATCGGTGTCGCGCCATGAGCCCGGAGCCCCGACTCAAGGGTGGCGGCCTCCCCGGGGCGCCGAGATCAGGGGGTGCCCGTCGCCCGGGTCCCGCCCGGCCGCCTTCCACTGGTCACGACTGGGCCTGGGCACTGGCCCGGTTGGCCGAGGGGCTCTCTGTCCGCCGCGCGGTTGTCCGGGCGACCGCCGTGGGTGCGCCGCAGCGCTTTATGCGTCGCCTCGATCCGCAAGACGAGGACATCCCGCTCGTGACGGCCGACATGGCAGCGTGCGATTGGCGGTTGGGATGAAGCTCCGTCAAGCGCGCAAGATCCGCCGCAACTTCTACCGGACCTATCGGGTCATGGAGGCTTGGGGGGCCTACCGATGGAACCGCGATCAGCGCCCTGTTTTTCACCGCGCCACCGTCGCCTTCCGCGCGGCCGTCGCGGCCCAGGGAGGCGTCTTTCACAAGCTGCTCAGCTTGGCGTCAACCCAGGTAGAGCCCTCACCTGCTCTGGAGATCTCCCCACTGCTCCGTGGGCTCCGCCGTTGGCCCCGGTGTCCGACCGCCCCTCGGGTGATCGCCGCGCTGCGCCGGCTTCCCTCTGCAGAGCGCGTGTCGTGGAGCGTCGATATCGCGATCTACAACGCGATAGTGCGCATTGAACAGGACGCGCGCAAGCCCCAGACGTGGACTTCTGTGCGTGACGGTCTCTTCGTGCGCACTGCGGTGCTCCGCGAGGTGGCCCACCGGGCGGCTGATTGGGTTCAGGAGGCGCGTTCGTGAGTCAGCTCTCGCTACTGCAGTCGGCTCTGGCGCCGCGTATGGAGGGGATCAATCTCTGGAACTGCCCGGTCGAAGAGCTGTTGCCCTTGACCGCCGATCTCGCCATCGCCGATCCGCCCTGGCTCAACCGAAGTAAGCACGGCGAGAGCGGCGCCCACGACCACTACGACGGGCTCCCGGTCGAGCAGATCATCGAACACCTGGAGCAGATCGACGCTCCGCGACTGGTGGTGTGGATCACCTACCCAGTCTGGACGGCGGACTGGCCTGCCGCGCTCCCGGGCTGGGGGCGTCCGGTCACCGCCGGCACCTGGCTCAAGTCCGATCCCGACGACAGTGGACACTACGGCCAGGGCCTGCACTGGGCGGGGTGCGCCGAAGGCGTGCTGGTCTATACGCGGCCCAACGCCTACAACAACAAGAAAGCGCTTCGCAATGCCTGGCACGAGCCGGCCGGGCTGCACAGTCGCAAACCGGTGGGCTGGCAGGCGCAGATGATCCGACGCTGGTGCCCACCCGGGGGCACGGTCTTCGATCCGTACGCCGGTCTGTGCTCGGTGCCCGAAGCCATCCTCGAGCTCGGCAAGCGCTACAAGTACGTCGGCGCCGAGATCTCGGCAGAGCGCTACGCCCAGGGATCGAGCCTGCTCGCGCAGTGGACACCGCACCTTGGGGGTCTGCTGTGAAGCTGCCCCCCGCCATGACCCCTGGGCAGATCCCCCGCAACGGCACCTTCGATGTGGTGTTCTGGCCCGAAGACAATAAGCCGTACCTGGTGCGTGGCCTGCGGGCCAACACCACCGTCGGTCTGACCCACTCCGACTCGGGCCGGGCCTTCGGGTTCGCCACGGTCGATTCGGGTCGCCTGTGGGCGGCCATTTTTTACGACGATCTCGTCGCGGCTTGGGAGCGCCAGTGTCAGGACAAGGAGCGTGGGCCGTGAATCGTGATCCCCGAGTCGATCCGCAAGCGGGTGACGTGGTCGAAGGCCGCGTCACGGGCCATCGTCGGATCGTCGTCCGCCGCTTCGATGACGGGAGTCCGCGGGTCACCTACCGGCCCGCGGGCGGTCTGCCCCGTACTTGCAATCTGGGCACCTGGATCCGCTGGGCGCGTCGGGGTGTTGTCGTGGCGGAGATCTGGCGCGACTCCGAGGACTTTGAGGTGGCGCTCGACCAGGTCGTCGACGCCTTCGCCCGGGCGACGGGGCACACCCCACATTGCGTTAAGCGGCTCTCTTGGGGGGATGGAGAGTGCTCTTGCCCCCGGCGCCACGCCCCCGATATCCGCAACCAGACTGCGTTGCAGGTTCTCCTCGAGCTGCACGGTCGCTCCGAGGATAATCGGTTGCGAGATCAGATCAGCGCTGTGCGCGCCGCGCTATTCGACGCCTTCGGCAGTGCTCCATGAACGCGCGCGCCACGTTAACCCGCGACGAGATCAAGCGTCTCCGTCTGCTGCTGGGGCTGGCCACGCCGCGTCCCTGGGTCTTCGATCTGGTTGAGCCTTCCGAGTTGTCGGAGCCCGACGCGGTCGCCTGGACGCCGAGCCACGCCCATCACACCGTGGTGGGCTGGGAGCCCGAGGATCGGGATCTCGTGCTCGCCGCGCTTCGACTCTTGCCGCGACTCCTCGACGAGGTGGACGCGGCGCGCGCTCTCATGGAGCGTCTCGACGACGCGGGTCTGGACTGGGGAGGATGAAGGACAGCCATGACTGATCCCTACCACCTAGAGCCAGGCTTCCGCGTGTTCCTCGATGAGGAGCCCGCTCGCATCCTGCGCGATGACGGCGACACTCTGGTCGCAGTCGCCGAGCGAGACAACCGAGCAGTCGCACGAATCCGCAAGCCCGTGAAGAGGAGCACCTTCCAGATCCCGTTACCCTGGACCGGCTGGTGGGTCGGTGGGGGCGAGTTCACCACCCGCAGAGACGACAGCGATCGGATCATCGTTCTCGCGTCACGCGCCGGTCGATTCAACGCTCTGTGTGTCTCCTGCCAGTACTTTGCCCTTCCGGGTGAGGGCGAAAGTGCAGCGTCCGACAATGAGCGCTAGCGGCGGCCAGCGCGCTTCACGCGCCGGCGCCACCACATCCGGTCCAGCGCCCGCCGCCGCAGGCCGAGCTTGGGCATGATCTCCGTAGCGACCCGGTTGGCGAGTTGTTCCTCGGGGTGGGACTCGTGTGCCGCGTCGTTGGTCAGATAGCCGGGGGGTTTTGGGATCCACCGATACGCACTGTGAAGCAGTCCGGCGTTGGGCAGCTCGAGGTGGGCGAGCTCGTGCAACAGCAGCCAGGTCGCGCTGTCCCGGGTCTCGGTGCCATCGACGAAGAGCACGGCGCGGTTGCCCCGACTGTAGGCGCGAAAGGCGTAGCGGTTGACGGGCATCGGTGCGCCGGCGTGATCGCGCCGCCACACCTCGGCGACTCGAGCGCGCGGCACGTATTCGACCACGAGATCGCGCGTTAACAGGCACGCCAGCCGCTTGGCCTGCTCACCCGTTAGCACCCACGGCTCCGCGCCTGGCCAGGCGATGATCCGCAGGACGCGACAAGGAGTTCGGCGAGGACGAGCGGGAGGCATGCCGTCAGTCTAACCTCAGGACGGTTGACGCTCCATTCCCACTGCCTTATGGTGGGCCACACGGTAAGCTAAGGGAACCTCATGGGTGGCGATAAGAACAATGGTAACCGCGTCAATCTGACTGCGACAGTGCGTCCGGAGGTCAAGACGATCGTCGAACTCCTCGCCGATCACGACAACACCAGCGCGTCTCGCATCGTCGAGAACGCGCTACTCGTCTACTACGACGGGCGCCGAGAGCTGGTCGATCGCCTGCTCGCGGCGGCGTCTTAACCCCGGAGAGCCTCATGTTCACGTCCTACCTCCTCGTCATCGTCGGCGTCGTCGCCGCTTCGCTGCTCGGTCGCCAGCTTCGCCTGATGCGGTCGGTCCCCCCGGCTGACGCACTCAAGGTGCTGCGCTTCCAGCACAACCTACACCTCAACTGGCAGGACGGGGACGAAGACACCTCCGTGCGCATTCGGATGGACAAGCCATGAGCAAGCCCATTCGCACCACCGTCAGCTTCAACCCGGACCTGAACACCCTCCTTCGGGAGGAGACGGAGAGGACGGGCATGTCGATCAGCGATGTGGTCGAGTGGTACATCCTCCAGGGCATGGAACACGGAAGGATGCCGTCTAGTCGGGACGCCGTGGTCCAAGCAGTCCAACGTATCCGTGACCGCATCTACAACGAGGTTCAATAAGCCATGAGCAAGCACGACAAGAACCGGCGCCATACTCTCAACCAGGCCCTCGATGCCATAGAGGTGACCCACCTCTCACGGGAGGCCGCCTGTCGGAAGGGCTCTATCCTTCGGATGCCAGACGGCCAGCGGATGTTCTGGCAGACCCGCAGGCCAACCCCGGAGGAACGGGAAGCGGCGAAGGCAAACCTCCGCCCCTACGTGGAGTGTGGCGGGGAATCGCCGGGGATCACCGACGCGGCCCTGCTCGCCATCCTCCTCGACCGCTACTATGCGATCCCCAATCCAGATCTGCAAGCGGGCCCCCTCCTCGTGGCGCAGTTCCAGCGCGGCCCGCGGGATGCCGAGGGCAGCACGCGGGTTTTCAGGCCGGTCCATACCGGTGCCGAGAAAACGCGCTGGTGATCACCAAGCTCGAAGAGGCGCTGCACTGGATGCAGCACCGCGCCAACGAGCGCGCCCGTCGCGGCGTCCTTGGCAAAAACCAGATCTGACCTTCCGAAACCGCCTTTCCCAGGAGCATCGCCATGAGTGTGTTGAACGGACGACTGACCGTCCGCCGTTTGCTGTTGTCCGACGAGATCCCGATCCCAGCCACTCAGCCGGCCTTGCACCGGTTGGTGCTCGAAGGCCTGCTCGAGCATGCCTTCAGGCCCGGCGGCCCGGGCAGTGAGCAGTCGGTGGGCTGGGTGCGTGCGGACAATCCCCTCGACACTGACTTCGACCGCGATCTCAACGCTTGGCAGATCGGCCCGTGGTTCTGTTTTCAGTTGCGCGTTGATGCCAAGACGGTGCCCGCCAAGCTGCTGCGCGCCCACGTCGACAAACTCACGCGCGCCTGGTGCGCCGAGCGAAACATGGAGCGGGCGCCGCCTTCCGTCATCCAAGATCTCCGCGACATGAAGCGCGAGGAGTTGCTCCGGGGCGTCCCGGCGAAGATGAAGACCACCGAGCTCGCCTGGAACACCGCGACGGGACTGGTGCTGGTGGGCACCCACTCGGACAAGACCATCGACGAGATCCGCAAGCATTTCTTCCGGACCTTCGGGTTCCGGCTCGTCGTTGACGATCCGCGAGACGCGTACCCGGACGCCGCCGACGCGGTCTCCTACGCACTCGTGCCCCACTTTCTGCTCTGGCTGTGGTGGACGACCCAGGTAAGCGGGCCAACCGGGGTCGACACCGACGAACCGGTGGAGATCTGGCTCGATGATCGGATGCGCCTGGACTCGCCCACCGACAAGAGCCAGGCCACACTGACGGGCGACAACCCTGGCGCCTCGGAGGAAGCCCGGGCCGCGCTGCGGGTCGGCAAGCTCCCGACCGAGGTTCGCTTCGGGATCATCTATGACGAAGCCCACCTGTACAGCGGCACGCTCAAGGGCGAGCTGCTCGATCTTGCTGGTGTTGCCTTGCCTGTCGTCATCGACGGCGGGGACGAGGCCTTCCTCGACCGCATGAACGCCTATGAAGCCCTGCATGGGGTGTTGACACGGCTGTTGGCGCACTGGGCGGCGTTGCGCACCCGCGTTGACTGGGACACCGGCACCGCCCGGGAGATCCGCGCCTGGAGCGCTGGGGTCCCGGCGATCGACGCGCCCCTCGACCCGGCGCGCGCGACCCAGATGGGTCTCGGGTTGGGGGCGTGATGGCCAAGGCCTCCCCTACGGTCGATCTGTCCATCCTTCTCGATCCGGCGGATTTCGCCCAGCTCGAGGCGGCTGGCGAAGATCCGACCGCGTACACCTGCCTGCACCTCGACACCGCGCAGCTCGCGATGGGCCGTGCGAAGAACGGGCAAGAGGCGATCCAGATCACCGCCCTGGTCCCGGTGGGCGTCTTCGATACCACGGTCCCCCGGATCATCGCTCCCGGTCACCCGCCCCCCACCCCCCTCGCCAAAGCGCTGGCGTTTCCGCCCACCCTCAAGGTGGTGATCCGCACCGCCGAGCTCACCGAGGACGCGCGCCAACAGTTCGCCGAGATCGCTCGGTCCAAGCTCGCCTGGCATGTTGGCGCGTCGCCGGTCGTGTCTGGGCGGACACCGACATGAAGGCGAACATCCTCGAGGGGCTGAGCTGGTTGCACAAGCAGCAGCGCGCGGTGAGCGCCGAGGAGTTTGCCGAGGGCCTGGGGATCCACCAGCGCAGCGCGCGTCGCTGGCTCAAGGCGATGGCTGAGCACGGATTCGTCGAGTCGGACGAGCCTGCCGCCGTCCATCTCCATCGACGCTGGTGGGCGATCCCTCCCAGGAGCAGTTGATGGCTTACGTAATTTCGATCCTTTCCGAGCACCCCGATCTCCAGCCCGCTTCCGCGGAGCGACTATGATGAGCCCGGGTCTGTTCGCGGGTCGCGACTGGACGCGCCACTTGCCGACTGGCGACGGGTGCCTGCGCTACTTCGGGAGCTTCGCGCCTAACCACGTCGAGCTGTTCAAGCAGCTCGACGCCGCGCTGTCCTGGGAGCAGCGCGATCTCCGCATGCCGGGGCGCGCCGCCCCGATCCCTCTCCCTCGCTTGGAGTGCTGGATCGGACCGGTGCCCTACACCTACTCGGGCGTACGCTACGAGCCGCGCTCGCGTCCCTCCGTCCCGGGCCTCGATGCGCTCTGGCGTCGGGTGTCGGAGCGCGCCGGGGTCGCGTTCAACGCGGTGTTCGTCAACAAGTACCGCCACGGTACTGACAGCATCGGCTGGCACGCCGACGACGAGCCCGTGCTCGGGCCGGCTGACCAAGTGACCATCGCCAGCCTCTCCCTGGGCGCTACCCGCAAGTTCGCCCTCAAGAACCGGTTCGACGGCACCCGACTGGAGATAGATCTCGAGCCGGGGAGCCTGCTCATCATGGACGCCCCCATCCAAGCCCGCTGGCTCCACAGCGTGCCCAAGACCGCGCGCCCCATCAACCCGCGCATCAACCTCACCTTCCGCCGTGTCCTGGAGCCGTCATGATCGCGCCACAAGCCCTCCTTGTCGAGCGGACTCGCAAGCGTACGAACTGTTGGACCTGTTCACTGAGTGGTCCCAGGAAGAACCACTGCGACGCCCTCACCCTCGACGAGGATCTGGACACACCCGTGATCAACTGGTTGGTCACCGCTCCGCTCGCCGACGACGGCACCGTTCCCCAGCGCGCCACCGGGTGCCCCGGCTGGATACCTCAATGAACCGCCGTCAACAACGTTGCCCGAGGACATGATGCCCGCGCTTGCTTTTCAAGGATCTGTCGACACGCTCCGGGAATGGTTCAAAAAGCGACTCGTCGACAACGGCTTCGCCGAAATCGTCGAGCGTGACTACGGCTTTGATCTGGTCGCGTCACAGGCCGTGTTGGACATCATCTCACAAGCTGCCAGGAGGGGCAGAGCGATCCCGCTGACGCGGATCGAGCCTGGGGCCGACTTCGTGCCGACAACGGTCGAGGGGGACGCGTGAGGCTGAAGATGGAGCCTGAAGACTGCCCCTTGAGGCTGAAGATGGAGCCTGAAGACTGCCCCTGGTTCCGTCGCCCCTACATCACCCGCGCCACTGTCGACAGCGTGACGCTGCTCACGGCCGTGCAAGCTCACGGTCGGCGGCGGCGGCGATCTACTCCGTTCGAGTCCAACCAACGCCGCCGAGCACAGCGCTCTCGACGGCTTTCGAGAGTACCCGTTGTTGCTCGCGCCCAACCGCGTCTGGCTCGAGTACACGGTGGACGATCCGAGCTACACCGAGCCCCTGTGCGCGACGTTGTTGACCGACAACCCGTATCGGTGTAGGTAACAGACTCACCCCGGAGGTCTGCGTGACCCGCGATGTTCTTTATGCTCACACGCTCGGTGCCTCCACCCGCCTGTCTCCAGTCCAGGCGATCTACGATGTCCTGTGTCGCACGGGCTACGTGAAGAACAAGCGCGATCTCGCGCGCCTGCTTCGGATCAACGAGGGCAACGTCTACGCCTACCTGTACGATCCCAACCCTCGGGACGGCAATGTTGAGGACGCCGAGGCCGGCCGCAACCGTGCCCGTATCGTCGCTACGCCCGATCTCCTCCACGGTTGGGCCTTCGCCGTCGCCGCGGCCACCGCGCTGCGGATCGACGTGCTCCTGCTCGCCGATGGCGGCCTCGAGCTGCAGATCAGCGGACGCAATGCTCAGGGTGAGATCGTCGAGACCTTTCGCTACCGCACGTTGCACCACCACTACGACTTCACCGCGCCCACGCGCTGGGAAGACGAGTGGAAACACACACACCCGAGCCCTCCATGACTCCCGATCCGCTGACTTTGATGGTCTGTCCCTCCTGCTGTTCGCTTGAGCACAAGACTGAGGCCACGCTGTCCCCTTGGGCCTGCCAGACCTGCGGCTATGCCGTACAGACGATGCCGACCGTCTACGAGCTCGTCTCTGGCTCGGCCCCGACCGATCCCGACTGGAGCGACGTAGACATCGGGGCCTGGATGCGCCGCTGTGTCGCGGTGATCATGGTCTACGCCGATCAGATCAACCCCTCGGTGGCCCGCACCCTCGGACTCGCGCTCGCTTCGCGGCACCCTCGCCTCGGCCCGGCCCTCATCACCGAGGTCGCCGCGTTGCATCGTGATCTGGGTGATCTGTAGCCATGGCCGCTGGGCGCCCCGCATTTTGCTTGAGCTGCGGCTGGACCGGCCGTCGCCCCGCGGAGCAGCAGGCCCGCCCCTGTGCCAAGTGCCAGGGTACGCGCGTGGTGATCGCTGGCATGACCGTGCCGATCCCCCGCGATCCGGTCGCCGTCGCCAGTGCGCTGGCCGCTGATCCGGAGCTGCACTGGCAAGTCCTGCGCGAGCTCGGTGACACCAACCGGCTCGTCGGCCCCTGGGCGCCGTTCCCCTCAGGTTACTGGGAGCGCGCGACGCTGGGCGGTCGCCGCGTTGCCTGGCTGCGTCCCGAGCTCGGGGGTTTCCACTGGCGGACCGCCGATCAACGCGGCCAAGACGCCGAGCTGCGCACCGCGATGGCGTCGGCCGATGCGGCCTTGATCGACTGGCTCGAGAACGGCTGGCGACTCGTGGGAAGCGAACGATGGGCCAGTTGACTCCTCTTGTCTCACTCTCGGAAGTCCTCGCCACAGCGGATGGGTACGCCGAGCGCTACGAGCGACTCCATGTCCCGCTGCACACGATCGACTTTTCGAACTGCGACATCCGCTTCTATCTCGAAGATCCTACCCCCCATGGGTCGCTCTACAGCCTCCTCATCCCCAGGGGTGATGATGTTGACAGAGAGCTCTGGTTCTGGCCTGGACGAAACCTGCTGATGGTTCGAACGCGAGACATCATTGGGATCCGCGCATACAGCAGCGTCCCCGATACTTCAGCGAATCTGTCCGAGCTTGCGCCAGTCCTTCCGGAGACGATCTGGCCCCCGCGCTTACTTGGCATGTTGAACGGGCGCCTGCACCCTCGCCCCGGATCACTTGTAGGCGAGATCAACTGGAACCGCATCTTGATCCTGGAGCGATGCAGCGCAGCACACTGGGAACCCGTTTCTTCAGCCTCGCATCTCAGGTGGGCGAAACACGCTCTGCGAGGACCCGAGGCTGTGTTGGCGGCTGAAAACAGCGACTCGCGTTGCTCACCCTCATGAGCTGGGCGTTCACCGTGCTGGCCGTGACTCTGGTGTACTGCGCAGTTTTGTGCAGCACCGTCCGCGCCAGCACCGTCCGCGCCAGCACCGTCCGCACCATCGCCAGACGTGGTTCGCGGTGGGTGTGCCGATGAGCCAGCTCGTGATCTTCCTCGACGTCGACGGCGTACTCGTGACGCCCGATCGCCTCGGGCTGGGCAAGGAAAACTCCCTGTCGAGCCCCTTTCGACACCAGGCGCGCATCGATCCCGACGCCGTGGATCGCCTGGGCCAGATCGTCGCCCGCACTGATGCGGTGATTGTGGTGTCCAGCACCTGGCGAAACCTCGCCCCCGAGATGGGTGGCCTGCGTCGTGCCTTTGACGCAGCGGGGTTTCACCGCGATCTGATTGTGGGGATCACGCCGACCTTGAGTCACGACCGTCCGCTGGAGATCACCACCTGGCTGCAGGCTCATCCCGAGGTCACTGCTTACGTCGTCATCGACGACGGCGTCATCGACGGCCACCCCCAGGTCTTGACGTGCTGGGCGAACGCGAACGACGGCGGCGGCCTGCAAGCGGAACATGTTACCCAGGCCGTCGAGATCCTGCTGTCGCCAGACGCGCTGGAGCTCGAAGCCTCATGACGATCACCAGAAATCGGATGCTCCACGAAGCCTGCGGCCGTTCTCGGATGTTCCGAGTGCGACGACGGCTGGATTGGCGCATCCCGGGAGACCCCCATGGCTGACAAAACCGAGATCCCCCCCCGCCTCGTCGAGGAGGATCTGTCCATCGCCGATGCCGAGATTGGCGGACTGGCTCGCTACACAGACCAGAAGGGGAAGATCCGCGCCGCGGTCGTGATGTTCCTCCTCACCGACGGCGACGACGTGCGCCCGGTCTTGCGCGTGTTCATCCCGGCTGCCCCGGGGATGCCCGGGATGCCCAAGGCTGGGATCATCTATCCGGTGTCTCAACAGGACTACGAGGTCTACGGCCCGTTGCTCGATGAAGACGAGAGCGTCGTCAACACCTGGCGGCCCGCCGTCTAGCGATCTGCAGACTCGCCACACTGGGGAGGCGTCTGTAAACGCCTCCCCCACGGGATCGAGTCGAAAGGCTCGGGTAGTGTCCACGGTCGCACCGGGGCGATCTGGTCGGCCAGTTGTACGAGCTCGCCTCTACTTCTTCTGCTTGCTCCGCACCCAGCTCCGCGCTGAGCGGATCGTCTCAGTGCGCGGGAACCCGCGCTCGATCTTGACCCGGGCAAGCGCCTCGGCGTGTGGCGTGCCGGCCAACCGCATCATGCCGTAGGCCGCCGACGCTGAGCGCGACAGTCCGGCCTGACAATGGATCAGGACCGGACCGGTGCGAATGTTGCGCCTGACCAGACCGAGGATCTCGTCGAGTAGTCCAGGCGGAAAGGACACCCCGTCGTAGAAGGGGCGATGCAACAGCTCGCCGATCCCCGCGTACAGGGAGGGGTTCTTCGGGCTCGAGCCGTACAGGTCGACGACGCCCTGCCAGGGACCGGCCGGTCGGAGCCCGGGCGAGAGCTCGGCGCCCACCCAGAGGTTGGGCGCGACCTCGCGTAAGTTGTACTCCTCGTCGGGTTGCGACCACTTGGGCCACGATTTCGCCATACCTCACCTCTCGTCTCGCAGTGTAACCGGGTAGGATGGGGTCCATGAACTCAGGGGTTTCGCTCGCGCTGTTCTCGGTCGGCCTGTTGGCCGTGGCTGGAGGCGTCCGGCACGCTCAACGCAAGGGGGGTTCGGCGGGACGGTACACCCACTACGACTACAACGAGATCACCCACGACATCCAGCGCGCCCTGATCGAGGACACCGAGCCCACCCTGACCGACGTGGCTGCGCTCGCGTCTCGCCTTCAACTCCCCGAGGTGATTGGCCTGGGCTCGTACCGTGTCGTGTTCGATCTCGGGAATGATCGGGTACTCAAGGTCGCGAGATCGACCTCGACCGCCGATAGCCGCTCGATCCGGACCGAAGCTCATGTCTACAAGACCGCGCCAGCCGCGCTGCGACCCTACCTGGTTCCGGTGCTTGATGTCGATCCGGACAGCCAGTGGCTCGTCATGCAATACGCTCGCCCCGCCGCCGCCTCTCAGCCCACGCTTCCCGGTCACGCCGAGCGCCTCGCCTCCCGTTTCGGCATCACTGATCTCGCGTCCACCAACCTCACCGAAGATGGTCGGATCCTCGACTACGGCGACGCGTGGCCCGACACCGCGGCCGATCCTCGGGCGAGCGGTTCGGCGACGCGCGGTCGGAAAAAGGCCCCCATCGGCTGGACCGCGCAGGGCGATCCGATCTACAAGCCTCGTGGGCACAAGCGCCACGAGCACAAGGGGCTCACGGTCAACCCTCAGATCCGGTTACCACCCGCGCCCGGGCCTTGGGTGGACGAGAGTGCCTGCACTTGTGGCGCGACCTACGACAAGCACCGCGCTGGCGTGACCTTCGGCGCCGCTCGGACCGCGCTGGAGCAGGCCTGGCCCAAACAGCAGGGCGCCCGCTTCATCACGACGGGCCCCGTGCTGTACATGATGCGCGCGATCAAGCTGGACGACTGGTACATGTCCCACCACGGCTGCGGCATGGAGTGGCAAATGGCCCAATCTCGGCGCGTTGCCGACCAGCGGCGTCGCCGGCAGCGCCAGGTTGTGCGTCAGATCGCACAGCAACAAGGCTGGGAAGTCGATCCGCAATATGTTCCCCCCGCAGCTCACGCAAAGGTGCCTTTCTGATGCGCTTGTAATTTAGACAGCAAACAGTAGGCAGCTACTTCGCCAAAGAGAGCCCAGCCGCGACCGAGCTGGCGATGATCACGCCCGTCGCCAGGAGCGTGGCGCGATTCCGTTGGCGGCGGAGATCGGCGTTCTGCTCCGAGAGCACCGCGAGCCGAGCCCGGGCCTCGCCGAGCTCGATGGCATCGGCGACCATGCGTTGCTCGCAGGTGGCCAGGGCAGAGCCGGCCACCGTCAGGCGCTTGTCACATGCGGTGAGGCCGCCGACTGCCTTGTCGGTGCAGCGATCGAGCGCGTTGTAGACGATCTGCAGCTCCCGTCCTTGGACGAGGCAGGTGTCGAAGTAGGGCTCAGGCACGAGCCAGGACGGCTCTGTCGCGGTCGCGCTCAGTCCGGTGTCAACGAAACGCGAGCGAGGCTCGGCGGCGGCGAGTGTGGCCAACAGTACCCAGATCAAGACCGACCTCCAGCGTCGTCGCCGAGCAGTTTGTCGGCAAGACGTGCCCGGGCTTGCCGGTCGAGGCTGGCGATTTCGGCGGCCGCCGTTTGCTGCGCGGTCGCGCCGAGCTCGCTGGCTTCGGTGATCTCGGTGACCGCTGTTGCGACGTCGGCTTGGCCTTCGGCGACGTCTTGTTGCGCGCTGGCGATCTCCGCCTGATCGTGTCCGCGCCGCAGCATGCCCGAAGAGGCGGCCGCGGCCGTCGCCAGCGCGAGAACACCACCCGCTTCCGAGATCCGTTCACTGAAGAACAGCGCGGCCGCGACGCCGACAAGGGAGAGCATCGCCGCAACGAGTGCGACGGAGAGCCAGCGGGGAGATCGTGTCGTCATGGCTGATCTTACCATTGCGATTTTGGCGCCGTGCTTCGTGACAGGAGTTGAGTACGGTGATACGGTTGTCTGGTGACCGACCTTCCGACTAATCTGGAGCATTCATGAGCACCCTTTCGTGGGCTGATCGCAACGTGCTGTGGCACGGCTACCCACAATCCCCCCACGCCCATCCTATTTATCCCTGGTGGCGGCGCGATCTCGGGCCGACGGTGCCTCCTGGAGCGCATGGCGTTCGCCTGCCGTCGCAGATCAACGAGTCCAGTGAGGTGTGGATGCGCAGTGACAGGCTCCGGGTTGTGGTCCGCGACGAGGGCGAGTCCACTCCCCTCGATGCCCGGGTCGTCCTGGAGCTGGCGGAGGTTGATCGCCAACAGCCGCTGCCTCCCCCGCCCCCCCTGTGTGGTCAGATCTGGCTCTGGATGGACAATGGCCGGATCTGCGCCCACACCGAGATCCTCAGTCTTCGCGACAACATCCTCGAGGTGAGCGGATCTCAAAAGTATGCGCGCGAGCGATGGCCACCCAATCAAGAGATGGTTCTGGTCTCGGGCCCCTTGGCTCCCTGGGCCTCGACCGCGCACAAACCGGGCAGGACGCCTGGGTGTGAGCGATGCGAACGGTCAGGTGGGCAGTGTATGCGCTGCCAGAACAGTCCTGATCTCGTCGAACAGATGAAGAAGGAGCGTCCTGACCATGCGTGACGACACCCCCGACAGCCAGCGGCGCAACGCGCCTGTACCCGAGCAGCTCTCGCTTCCTTGGGCGCCAGTCGTCGTCGACGACTTCCTGCCTCAGAGTCCCGATCTCCGCGCACTCCTCGACGCCCAGCTCGCCCTGCGCGCTGGGCTGGCCGACGGCACGTCCTGCGAGTGCTGTGGGCGACACGCCCAGCGCTACAACCGGAGCCTCAACTCGACGATGGCCCGGGGCTTGATCTGGCTCGTCCGTCAGGCTGGCGCCCTGCGGGCCTGGGTGCCGGTCCAGGAGCGCGCGCCCGCCTGGCTGCTGCGGTCCAAGCAGCTCCCGACCCTGCGCCTGTGGAACCTGGTGGAGCCCAAGCCGAAAGATCCGGGCGACACCAAGAAGCGGTCTTCGGGGATCTGGCGTCCCACCATTCACGGCGTCAACTTCTGCATGGGCGGCGTCACGGTGCCCAAGGTGGTCACCGAGTACCAGAGCATGGTGCTCGGCTACAGCGACAAGCAGATCCACATCCGTCGCGCGCTCTCCGACAAGTTCGACTACTTCGAGCTGATGGGCTGGCGTCCGGAGCCCCCAGTCGAACCCTCGCCGCCGCCCGTTCATCACGAACGCAATCCACCCCCTTCTGATGGCGAGGTCTGAGATGGATCTCAACGACACCCAACAGGCGCGACTCGACATCCTCATCGAGAAACTGGGAACGATGTCCGATCTCGAATTGGCTGCGTCTCTGGATCTGGGCTCGGGTGGGAATATTGCGATCGGCGTATTGCGGAAACATCTGGAGATCCCGATCTGGGCTTACCGCACCCCTTACCCGCTCGCGGACTGTGAGCCCTTCTACCGTCTCGCGAAGCGGGTGGGTTCGTATGCCGAGGCGGGACGGCGGTCCTCGATCTCCCGATCCCTTGCGCGGTTCCGCGCGTTGAAGTGGGCCGACGCCCATGATCTCCCCCCGCCTATTCCCACTCCTGGAGCGGTGCCCAAAGATGTCTGACGATTACGAAGAGCTGATCAGCGCCGTAGAGGCTGACGAGGCCATTGGTCTCGGTGGCTACCGGGGGCCAGCCTGGTCAGACAGAGGTGGGTTCGATGGTGTCATCGTAGCCGTCAGACATCCAGTTGCCACATTTGCCTGGGAGGAGGATGGGATCTCCGCCGCCGATGACGACGTCCCGCTTTCGTCCCTTTGGCTGGACGCTGGGGACGATCAGGTCCGCAATCATCTTCTCGGCCAGATCGCGCGTCAGCTACCCGGGCACGCCGAGCGGCCTGGCGCGTACTTCCTGAAGATCCTCAGCGCGACCGAGTTGGTGATCATGAAGCTCGACCAGACGGGCACCGGTCCAGCCTCGGGCTCTGCTGAGCATCGCCAGCGGGCCTTCTTCTTGGACAACAGCTTCAGCCTGCACCCCTCTCGACCTGCCGACGCCTTGAAGCAACTCATTTGCTTCATCGCTAGTCCTGGGGTGGCTCTGGTCGGCCCCGTCTGTGGCAATGCTCCGCCACGGGACGAGGACACCAAGCCCCGCGAGCCGGGCTGCGTCTGCCACCTGGAGGAGGGCGATAGCCCCTGCGACGTTCACCCTTCGGAGGACGATCGGCCCACCGAGGCGCAACGAAAGGCCATGCGCGAGACCGTTGCGCAGCTTGATGCGAAGTGGGTGCCCAATGGCCGGTTAACCTAACGATGCCTGTTCAGGTCATGAAGATCAGCTTCGCCAGCCCCCCTCGTCGAGCTCGTGGGGGCGATCGGAAGATCGCCAAGGACGGGACAGTTCTCATTCGCCGCCCGGCGCTCCTCCGTGGCCCCGGCGGTCAGATCGAAGGCTACGACTGCACCCACGGCCGCCAGCGCTATGTCTGGGTGCCCCAAGATGGCGGTGCGCGATGAAGTACGAAGACGCCGAGGGCTTGCGCGAAGCGCTGGCTGCCCTGGAGCACGAGCAGTGGGCGCACTGGACAAAGCACATGCTGACCGAGCTGCTCCCCCTCATCAACCCCGCGCTGGTCGCCGACTACAAAGCGGGGTTGCGCAGGCGCAGGCGTGAGGACTGGGGCAGCTTTCCGCCCTGGCTCCAAGCCGTGCATCGCTGGGAGCGCCAGATCAAGACCCCTTACTCTGCGCTCACCGAAGCCGAGAAAGACAGCAATCGGGAGCGGGCCGTCAAGGTGCTCGAGGTTGTCTTTGGCAACCGCGCCGAGTGTCCCAAGTGCCGCGCGCCCCAAGGCCATGGTGGTGGCTTTCCCTGCGAGAGCGGCTGTGACGACGAGATCGCCCAAATCACCTACGACGACGAGGAATAGACCCCAAATGAAGATTTTCACCCGTGTCGGCGTTGTTTTGACGCCCCAGGAAGCTGGAAGCGTGAAGGCGGCGCTCGATCACTTGCCAGCGCTGTTCTCCCGGCGCATGGGAGAGAAGTCATGACGACCGAAATGGGAACTGAGTACGATCTGTGGGATCTCCGAACGCCCGCGCCCACGCTCGGCCAGCTCGTCGCTGTGCCAACGCCGCATACACCGGACGACACCCAGAGCTGGGAGTCTGCCGTTGTCAACGAGATCTTGGGCCCGCGCTACTCGCTACACGCAGTGTCGGATCTCCGGAAGATCTACCGCGACTGCCGGATCCAAGATGCAGACGGCTCGTTTCGGGCCTACACCGACGACGAGCTTAGCGCCGCCGATCACGCTGCCTCACTGCGCCGGCGCATCGCCGTGAGCTTCATTGCGCCCTGCAGTGACGGGGCACCTCGCACGGGCATCTTCTCCTCCTACCGGCTCCTGGAGTAGCTGTGCCCAACGAGACCCCCTACACGCAGATGCTCGATCCAGGCGGCCACCTTCGGAAGGCCAAGGCGCTGGCGAAGGAGATCTGGCGAGAGCTTGAGGCGCACGACAAACGGTGCGGAAAATATCTGGCCCACGGTGTCCTCGAGCGCACGGTCGGCCCCTGCCGCAAGCCGGCCGGGCATTCCGGCACAGAGCACGAGGGCGCTGTGTGTGGCCTGCCCACGGTGATTGTCCGCTGGATGGATTCCAAGGATCTCGACGAACAAGGGTGGGAGGAGATCGGCGCCACAACTGGCCGCGTCAACACGCCCGGATGCTCTGCCGAACACGCGGTCGGCGAGACGTGTCCCATCTGCGGTGCCCGGGCGAGATCGGCTTTGGCGCAGGAGGGGGAAAATGAAAAAACTAAAGCCGTGGCTGACTGATCTTGAGCGCTCGAAGGATCTGGCCAAACGAGCCTACATCATCCCCCTGACCTTTGGACGGGCTCGAATCGTCATTGACCTGGAGCCAAATGCGTTCTACAACGCTTCGATGGTGCCGATGTGCCCTGCGACGATGTGCCCCTTGTTCGCCAAGGACGGCTCCCCCTGGACGGGCGAGCGCAACGCGCCGTGCCCGGGTCACGACAATCTGGATGACGGCGGCTGCCCCTGGTGGGGTATGGGGTGTGCCGAGGGTGGCCCGGCTGAGCAGATCGCGGCTGCCGACGTCGGCGGCACCGTGCTCGTCGTCGGTCCCAACAAGCCTAAGCGAGCGAGCCACGGCGCGCCTCGAGCCTACGACTGTCCCCGTGCTGCGCAGTGTCAATGGCAGATCCGCGCTTCGCTGCGTGGCCGGCTGTGTCCGCCTCGCGTGGCGCTCGCCCGTGGTCTTGATCCGCGATTGGCTGCGTTCTGATGACTCACCCACCCAGCGCTGCCACGCGCAAAGGAGCTGTCCGCATGAAAAGCAGCTTATCGGAAAAGACGCTCGGCCCCTGGGTCCCAGAAGACGACACGGATAAGATCTGGGTCCGTCGGGACACGGTCGGTGCCCTGGGCCAGGTCCGAGCTCGCGTCACCTTCTACGACAAGATCGGCGCCGTCGTTGATTTCTTTTGTGATGTCCAGAGGATGCGCATTCCCCATGGTGGCAGCATCTCCAACCAATGCATGTTCGCCGATGCACGCCTTCGCGAAGCAGGCTGGACATTGCTCCCATGACGGCCGCCATGCTCCGGAGCTACCTCCGAACCTGGATCAGGACCGACTCTATCGACACGATTAGCGGTCGGGCACTGCACCAGTTGAACGAGATCGCCGCACTGGTTGAGGCCGCCGATGAAGAGACGGTGCTCGATGCGGTGAAGCGGAGGATCAGCGAATGTGGAGGGCCAAGATGACCGGTGAAATCATGAAGAACTTCGAGTTCCAGGCTGCGGGCCGGTCGTACTGCCTGCACGATCCCGAAAACGAGCTGCCGCCCGCCGATGTAACCATCGGTCACCTGTTGTTGCTCCGGACCGATGAGCCTCGGTTTCTGCGGCTCGCCAACGCCACCGACGCCCGCGGTCCTGGCTGCGGACTGTGGAATGGCGATTGGCTGCGCCGGGTACGCCGCCGTCGTCAGCCCCACCCCGCCCAAGCTCCCACCCCAGAGGTGATCTCCCCATGTTGATCAACAAGTACAGAGTATTCCCCGACACCTTTGTGTACACAGTGTTCCCCGACACCTTTGTGATCTGGATGCCCAAGGGCGCGAAGATCTTGTCGGTTCAGTTCCAGCCCACTGACCACCCTCAACTGTGGGCGCTCGTCAATCCCGACGAGCAACCCATGGTCAACCATCGGTTCATCGCCGTTGGCACGGGCAGTCAGCTCCCGAAAGAGATCTCCGACTTCGCCTTTGTTGGAACGTTTCAGCTTCCCAACCACCTGGTGTTTCACCTGTTCGACGCGGGAGAAGTCGATGGCTGATCGCATGCGCGCCCTGACCCTGTGGCCCGAGTGGCTCCCGGCGTTCACCGTCATGGACAAGGACATCGAGAACCGGACCTGGCGACCCCTGGCACAGGTCATCGGGACCCGGATCGCGCTACATGCCGGCGCAAGCATCGGCGGCGGGAGCCGGATCCGGGGCTTGGAGTGGCTGGCTGATACCGCGCTCGAAGCGGGCTGGGATGTCCTCCCACGGCTCGATCTGGGCAACGTCTTGGAGATCTCACCCGATCCGATCCCCCCGTCAGCCCCGGGCTCTCCGGCGTGGCCCAAGCGGGTCACCATCCCCCTGGGAGCCGTCGTCGCCACCGCGCTCTTGCGTGACGCGGTGCGCGATTCATCGAGCCGGTGGGCAATGCCGGGGCAGTGGCACTGGCAGCTCGACGAGCTCGAGGTGTTCGACACGCCCATTGCGGCCAAGGGGCACCAGGGGTTCTGGTGGTGGGAGCGGCCGTGAGCGAACACACCGGCCAGATCGGCATGTCCTGGGACGGAGGTCCCGTCACCTTCGAGCGCGGTGCGCCCGAGGTGTTCAACGCCGCCTCGGACCTCTGCGGGGCCATTGCCTCGCTGCCCTGGGTGGAGCGCCTCGAGGCTTTCGACAGGGCGAGTGACTGGGCTGAGTCGGGTCGAGTCGCGTGCCAGTGGAGTCCCGAGTACGACAGCGACTGGCGGCGCTGGAGTCGCCTGAAGGACCATATCGAGGGCGCGCGGATCTTCTCACCCACATTCGTGAGGCGCTTCCGCCATGAGTAAGCGCAAGCCCACCAAGCCGGGTCCAGGCGGGGATCGATGACGGTCGCGCCCGATCCGTTCCAGTACGTGCCCGTGGAAGGGATTCCACCAGAGTCGCGTCAGAGGTGGTGCTTCGTGCTCTTGTGCAAGAGCTGCTTGCGTGTCGTCGGTATCACAATGCGACCCAAGGTATCGGACGACTCGGACAACTTCAGACGCACTTGCACTTGGGACTCTATCGTGCCCACCCCCGACATTTGCTACTTCTGCGGCTACGTCCTTGATGTCACGCCGCCCGATTATGAGGGTCGCGTTGTCTCCGTCTACCTCACCACGGCGCGTTGGCACTGGACCGGCTCTTGGGTCTTGCCGTGGACCTGGCGGCTCGGACACTGGGAGATCGCCGACTTCGAAACGTTCGCGTGCCGCGGGGCGCCCGATCCCGACCTCGCCTTCGGCGAAAGACGCGCCGACGCGGATCCTCAACCTCAACCCCAAGACCCAGAGAAAACCTGATGAAGACGTTCGACTTGCGACACAACTGGATCCAGAACTCCGACACCAGGCGCTGGGAGTGCGAGTGCCTGCTGTCGGGATCCATTCCCTACGACGGGTTCTGCGCCAACAAGATCCGCCGCCTCAGTGACGCGCTGGCCCCGCTGGTCACCGTCGCCGACACCTACGACGCCGGGAACCTCGAGGAGGCGCGGCCCGAGTGGGTCGCCCATGGCACCCAGAAGCTCGATGAATGCCAGCTCGCCGCGACCCGTGGCGGACGCATCCTGCTCACCGTCGCCGACGTGCTCCGCGTTCGGGCCGCGCTGCGCGGCGAGGGAGTCGAGTCGAGTCGTCATGAATAGCGAATCCGAAGACCTCCGCTACCTCGCCGCTCGCGTCGCCCGTACCGTCGCTGGGGCACGCGATCGGCACACCTATCCGCTCGGCCGCGCCGAGCGTCCCGCCGCCCTCCAGGCGGCCCGCGCCGCCGGCCGGGAGCTTGCCCGCGTCGTGGACCGGGGGTTCGTCGGCTCGCAGGACTGGTGCACCCGCTGCTGGACCCAGCCTCGGGGAGATCACGGCGTCAGCAGTGATCCGTGCACCTTGTGCTTCGACTGCTGCGACCCGGACAGTATCTACGACCCAGAATAACGGTCAAACCTAGGTTTTCGACGATTACCTCAAGGAGGATAAGACTGTCGCTTGCGCAGGCGTACTCGACAACTTCCCTTATCGTGATAAGGGATTGAGTGAGCCTTTCTGGTTCAACCGACCATCACCAACCTGGAGCACACCAATGTACCGCATCACCACCACCGACGGCAGCGTGACCCCCCGCGAGGCCGACATCCGTTTCCCGAACGCATCCGCCGCCGCCGCCTACATCGCCGAGCGCTATGGCTGGGTCGCCTACATGCTCTCCGAGCCCTATTGCATCGGCGACGAGGTCTATGCTCAGAGCGTCTACGAGACTGTCGACGACTGCGACGCTGACGAGGAGGGCGCCTACGCCCCGCGCGTTGTCGAGGTGACCCGATGAGCAGATACATCATCGAGGCCACAACTCCTGCCGTCATCCTCGGCATCTACGAGGGCGACACCGCCGCCGACGCCATCCAGGCCATGATGACCGATGCTGGGGACGAGGGAGAGCCTGACTCCGACCTCGTCGCCTACGACCTGGAGGACGTGTGGCTCGTCTCCCGCGAGATCGACGAGGATGCAGACTACGGCCAGGTCAAGGGTAACGGGATCAACTGGGAAGCGGGCTTCTGCTCGACGCCCTGGGATGACGAGATGATCAACGAGATGGACATCTACATCACCCGCGAGGGCGCCCACGAGGTGTGGGTGGGCCTGAGCCGCGCTCGAGACTGACCGTGATCTCCTCCTGCCCACCGGCTCGCGTCGGTGGTCAGGCGGGGCCGCACGGCCCACCGACCCAACCACCACCACCTGGAGCACCGATGTTGAACCACCCAGCACCGATCGACAAAGAGTACACTGACTTCCATTTCTTCTGCGGCGCGGGAGGCGCCGCGATGGGCTTTGCTCGGGCCGGCGCCCGCGTTGGCTCCCTCCGTGGCCGCTTCCGTAGTCTCGGGGGCATTGATAGCAACCCGGCGGCCTGCGCTGATTTCGCCGCACTGGTCGGCACCCCTGCGACCTGCCTCGATCTGTTTACCGACAGCCAGTACCGGCGCTTCCACGATGCCGCGCCGCCTGTTGACTGGGCGCCGATCACCCACCACGACATCCGCGCCGCCGCCGGCTTCGAGAACCCCGACGTGGTCTTTCTTAGCCCTCCTTGTAAGGGCTTCTCGGGGCTGCTCTCTAAGCATAATGCGAAGTCCGCCAAGTACACGGCGCTTAACGATCTGGTCATCCGCAGCGTCCACCTGATGATGGCCGCCTGGGGTGATGATCCGCCCAGCCTGATCCTGATCGAGAACGTGCCCCGGATCCAGCAGCGCGGTCGCTCTCTGCTCGACGAGGTGATCGAGCTGCTCGATCTCCACGGCTACGCCGTCGCCGAGACCACCCACGACTGCGGAGAGCTGGGCGGCCTCGCCCAGCACCGCAAGCGGTTTCTGCTGGTGGCCAGGCACCGCAGCAAGGTCAGCAGCTACCTGTACGAGCCGCCGAAGAAGCGGATCCGCGCCGTGGGTGAGGTCCTCGACAGCCTGCCGCTGCCCGAGACCGACGCGCTGGGCCCGATGCACCGCTGTCCCCGGCTGCAGTGGCGGACCTGGGTCCGACTGGCGCTGATCCCCGCCGGCAGTGACTGGCGCGCGCTCCAAGATCTCGACTGGGAGCGCTACCGCATCGAGAGCTACGGGCAGCACCACGGCAAGCTCCGCGTCGAGGACTGGGACAAGCCGGCCCACACGGTCACGACATCCGACCGGGTCGGCAGCGGCGCGCTGTCCATCGCCGATCCGCGTGTGCCCGGAGATCCGCGCTGGCACCGCGGCGTGCTCGGTGTCGGCTCCTGGGATGCACCGACCGGGACCGTCAAGGGCCGGGCGACTGCGACAACGGGGGCTCACAGCGTCGCCGATCCGCGCCTGCAGTGCGACGTCACCGATCGCAAGCACCGCCGCTTCAACAACGTCTATCAGGTGATCAGGTACGATGACGCGAGTCCCGCCGTCACCGGGGGCACCGGCCCTTCGGCCGGCGGCGTGTCGGTCGCTGATCCGCGCCACAACGGCTGGGGTGGCGGCGGCAAATACCGGGTGACTCGCTACGACGAGGCCACCGGCGCGGTGATCGCCGCGTCCACGACTGGCACCGGGGCCTTCGCGCTCGCTGATCCACGGCCGCCACGAGATCTGGGCCAATACTCCCCCTACGGCGTGCTGCCCTGGGACAAGGCCAGCGGGACCGTGACCGGTCAGGCCGCGCCGGGCGCTGGTGTGTTCAGCGTGGCCGATCCGCGCGTCCGGTCGAAGGCTGGTCGCACCGACTTCCGATCGAGCGGACACTACGGCGTGCTCGGCTGGGACGAGAGCGCCAAAGCGGTCACCGCCAACGGCCAGCACGACAACGGCTGGAACTCCGTGGCCGATCCGCGGGTCGAGCCCGAGTTTGCGCTCGCGCCGATCCCCGCCGACAAGGACCGGCCCGATCCGATCCCGGTGATCGTGTCCCTCGACGGGACCTGGCACCGCCCGTTCACGACCTTGGAGCTGGCCGCCTTGCAGGGCTTTCCGGTCCTCGATCCCCGCTTCGCCATGGACGGCAGGAACCACGAGCACTGGCGCGAGCGGATCGGCAACGCCGTACCCGTCGACACCGGCGCCGCCATCGGCTCGACGATGCTGCACTGCCTGCTGCTGCAGGAGGCCGGTGTAGCCTTCCAGCTCTCCGAGACCCCGATCTGGGTCCAGCCCATCGCCATCGCCCTGTCCATGGACCGCACCCGTCCCGAGCTGGAGGTGTCCCGATGAGCCGCGTTCAGATCGACCCCGAGGTCGCGACCGTCCTCGTGCGTGGCTCCCAGGAGGGCCTCGTCTTCCGGCTCCCCGATGAACCTCTCGACCGCAAGCTGTACGTCAAGGTCGACAAGATCCTCAAGGCACTCGGCTCCAAGTGGTCGCGAAGCGACAAGGGGCACCGGGTCCCCGAGAGTTTCGCTGGGCGCCTCGCTGACGCACTCGACACCGGCTGCGCCGTCGACCGAGATAAGGCGCTGGGCTTCTTCTCGTCGCCCCTCGATGTGGCCGACCAGGTGTTCGCGCTGGCTGCGATCGGACCGGAGCACACCGTTCTCGAGCCCTCCGCTGGCACTGGCGCTCTGGTCCGGCCCGAGCTGGGACAGAGCTGGGTGCTGGTCGAGATCGACCCCGAGCGTGGGCGACAGTTGTCAGACCGCTTCCCGGCACACCTGGTCACCGTCGCCAACTTCCTGGATCTCCGACGTGGCCTCGACCTGGGATCCTTCGACCGGGTCATCATGAATCCACCGTTTGGACTCAAGCCCCGGGCGGTCGATCACGTCCTGCACGCGCTGTCGCTGCTGACCCCAGATGGCGTGCTCGTGGCCATCCTCCCCCAGGGCGTCGAGTTCCGTGAAGACCGCGCCACCGTCGCCTTCCACGCGGCCGTCGCGGCCCAGGGAGGCGTCTTTCACGCACTCCCCGAGGGCGCCTTCAAAGCGTCGGGCACGAGCGTCCGCACCTGCCTACTCGTCGTCGACCGGAGGGCGTCGTGAGCGCCTTGAGCTGGCTCGACGCCATGCCGAGCATCGCTGCTGGCGCAACGCCTCACAGCGTGCCGGTCCGCAACCGGCAGACAGGACAGCACGGGGTCGTGGTGTGCATCCAGCGCTCTATCGAGATCTTCATCCCGCGCTTGCGGGAGGTGGTCCCCTGCTCTCCTGAGTGGGTCTACGATCTCGGTGAGCGCCAGGGATTCGGGTTTGTCCTCACCCAAGTCTTGCTGCGTCAGCCGCTGATCTGGAAACCCGAGGAGCGGGAGGCTGCGCGCCTGATGTGGACGAACGGGGTGATCACTGATGACGACCGCCTCATCTTGGCCAGGACCTATCTTGGCCAGGACCTACGCTGGCGATCGGAGGGCGTCATGAACGACAACACATTCATTTCCTTGGGGGAGGCCGTAGCGCTGGCCACCGATGTCGCTGGCACCGAGCACGGTCGACAGTGGGCCCGACGATTGGTCTGCCGGATCGTCGCCAACCTCGAGCCCGAGCTGTCGTCGGAAGCGAATGCCCGGCTGGGGCGATGGGTCGCACGCGCGCTGCACCCCAACGAGGTGTCGCCATGATCCGCCTTGCCGCCGCCCACATGGTCGAGCTGCACAGCTTGTCGCGCTACCCGCCCATCGGACTCGACGACACCGCCATCGTCGAGCTGGAGCGCGCGGGACTCGTCACCTGCACCCAGCGCTGCGAGTACCTCGGCCAGCGCGCCTCTCGCTGGCGGCTCACCGACGCGGGCAAGGTGCTCCTGCACCAGACGGCGCTGCTCTGCGCCATCCCTCACTGCCCCTGCCACGGCGGGGCACCCACCTCTGACGTAGTGGAGCGGCTGATCGACGATCGCATCGACGATCGCATCGCCGCCTTGATCCAATGAACGCGATGCTCGATCTCGATGCGCTGCTCGCCGAAGTCGAGCACCCGCCGTCGGAGACGCTCGCCCGGTACAGCGCAACCGACGTGTTCTGCTTGGGCCGCAGCCCCGCGTACGATCTCGTGCTCTGCCAGGACGGCGAGCCGGTCGCCTTCATCCGCTGCGAGGGGCTCGACACCCCTCCCGACTGGTACGCGTTGACCGACGACGACACCGCGGCCCTCGACGCCCAGGAGATCCTGGAGAGCGCAGCCGCGTCCTACCTCGACCTGCCTGCGGCCAATGCCGGTGACGCGGTCCTCGCCGGCCTGGCCGAGGGCGCTCACAACGGCAGCGCGGCCTGCCTGATGTGGCGGACCCTGCTCGGCGGCGATGACGAGGGCGACTGATTCGATTCGGCCCGCTCCAGGGCTGATGGTCGGGCCTGTCCAGTGATGGACGGGCGGCGCCTCCGGGGTGGTTTCCGGGGGCGCTTTTCGTTGTTGTTTGAGGTCGGGCATTGCGCGCTGATCACGTTGACTGAAAGCACGTATCGGGATAAGGGCCAGCAACCGAGGTGGCCCTGTGTCGTACACCCTGATTGAGCCCTGTTGCGGCAGCGCGGCGTTCTCGCTCCACCTCCTTGGCGCTCGCCGCGCCATCGTGCCCTACCAGGGCAGCAAGTGGAAGTTCCGAGCTGATCTGCGCGCGCAAGCCGAGGCGCTCGGATTCGTCGGCGTGCCCGACCGATTGGTGTTGACCGATCCGGGTCCTTGGGGCACGGCGATCGGCGTCGTCCTCGACGCCCAGAGACGTCCCCGATTGCGCGCTCGCCTGGCGGAGCTCGCGGCTCAAGATCCGGCCACCGTCTACGCCCGCCTTCACGGCGGCTGCCCGCCCACCGACGCGGTCGCCTTCAGCGCGGAGTTCCTGTTCCTCCAGCGCCTGGCCTTCAGCGGCAAGGCCGCCGGCGCGGCGCCCCGCTGGGCGTCGCCCGGGTTCAACAAGACCAGCGCCTATGGCGTGGCGGCTACCGAGCGCTTCGGCGCGGTGCGCCCGATGGTCCCGAGCTTGATCGGAGTCCTCGAGGGCTTTGACCAGCAGCTCGCAACAAGCGTGCACGTCGACGCCAGGCGCGCGCCAGCCGATGTTCCCAGCGCTGTCGCGGGCCCGACGCTGGTCTACCTCGATCCGCCTTACGTCGGCGCCACTGCCTACCCGGATGGCGCGATGACCCGGGCGCAGGTCGCCGAGCTCGCGAGCGCCTGGCTGGCGGCGGGCGCGACGGTGATGATCTCCGAGCAGCACGCGCTGGAGCTTGCGGGCTGGCAACGCGATCAGATCTACGCCGGCCGAAAGGACACGTCGCCCTTCCGTGGAAAGCAGCCCGAATGGCTCACCTACGCAGGAGCGGGTGCACCCCAATGCTGACCGAGGAAAGGCTGGCCGCATGGAGGGAAGAGCGTATTGGCGCGGGGTTGGCCGCGTTGGCGTTGTTTGCGGGTCAAAGATGCAGCATCCGCCGCACGAAAGGCGTACAGGGTCGTCATGAAGAAGGCCTACGGCTGACTCGACACATCTCGCGTATCGGAATAAGGGAACAGGGTTGATTTCCCACCCCTCAGGAGTCCCCCATGCCCCTCCCCTACGACGCCTCTCGCTCCCTCCAAAACCCCAAGATCCAGGCCGGATGGTTCTTGACCCGGGGTCTGATCTCCGCCACCGAAGCCAAGCACGGCGCCCGCGTGCTCTGCGTGGGTTGCGCTCGTTCCTTTATGGGTACCGGCGTCGCCAACATCGGTGTCCAGGTGCTGCACGACGACGACGTCGCCGGCGTCGCCCCCCACGGTTGCGATGCTTGTCCCCTGGGCGCTCCTGGAGCGTGCTGAGGTGGTCTCCTTCAACTTTCAACGCTTGCAGAAGGACGGCTCCCTCGAGCCCGGCGATGCCTACCCAGAGAACTTCCCCTGCACCAACTGCGGCGGCAGCGGCACCAACCCCACGCGTGCACGACAGGTTCTCGCCGCGTGCCTCCTGACGGTGCCCCATGAGTAGCTTTCAGGACGGACAACGCGTCTGCTGCCAGGTCATCGACAAAGACACTGGGCGTTTCGGCGCCGTCGACCGCTTCGACCGGGGCACGATCCAGCGGAGCCCTTGCCGGATCTGGGGCACCCACGTTCTCAACTGGTGTTACGTCGTCGTGTGGGACAGTGGCGAAGTCGACGATCTGACGGACTCAGGCCTGGCTTGTAACTGGCCTTATCAAGTATTGAGCTGCCCAGTGGCTGACTTGGCACCGAGCGCACCCTCGCTACCCCTTACAGACCTCGCGAAGATCCGCGAAGACCACCCAACGGGAGATCCCTCATGACCATCAAACGACCCACATGGATCAACGACGACGGCAGCCATGCCCCCAGCGCTCACACGGCCCACCTCAACGAACAAAAAGCGCAACTCACCGCCCAGGCGGCCGCGATCCAGGAAGCAATGAGGACGTGCCCGGGGACGCCCAAGGCAAGGGCCATATACCTTCCGCACCCGGAAGGATCGGCCCACACCCGGTGGGTGGCGGCCGGCGGGAACATCAGCTTCAACGAGTGGTGTATCGAGAACGTTGATGGGCGGACGGATCCGGTAGCCCCAAACCACCACCGATAGCGTTCACACCGAAGAAGATCAGGCGCCTTCACCCGTGTCGTCTTCACCATCGCCGTCCTCGACGGTCGGATCCGCTGGCGGCTCGGGAGGGGGCTCGGATGGCCCAGCGGACCAGCGTCCTGGCGGCGGGGGTGCCACGAACTCGCTGACGACTTGCAGGAGCGATGCAAAGAGCTCGGGGCGGATCCGCGCAACCGCGACAAGGAGCGACTTCAGAACAGCCGGGTTGTCCAACATGCCGAGTCCGGCCTTGAATCCCGCTCCCGCCGCCGACGACCCCAACACGGGATCTCCTTCGGGGACCTCACTGAGAATCGCGAGCACCTCGGCGGGTGTCTCCTTGACAAAATAGGTGACGCCGTGATCGCCATGGGAGCCGCGGATCTCACTGCCAGTCCAAGCGGGGCCGTCCGCCGACGGATCGGGTCTGGCCCTGGGGCTGATCGAGTGCACATCGAAGCGCCCGTCCAGGATCAGCGGTCCACCGGTGAACAGTTCGGTCAGCCGGATGGGAGCGGGCTCGACCTCGTGCCCGTGTTCGAGGAGATCGTCCATGGGATGGGTCAGGGGTCGCGAGGGTCTGTTCTGAGTCGGTCGGGGCATGCACGAGCCGACACAGTTGGCCCCATACGCGGCCGGTCCAGGTGAGCAGCAGCCAGGACCAGCCCAAGGATGGGCCGTGACGGTCGTGACGGGCGAGCCACGCGATGGACCGGGCCGAAGCAGCAGGCGGGCGGCGCCCACCCCCAACGCGATGACCGCAAGCGTGCGGAGGGGAGAAGAAGAGGGGGACATGAACGAGCTCCTGGGCAAACGATCGACGTGCATTCTACACACCCACAGGGCAGCGACAACAGGGTGGCGGCTCACATCCGCGGGCTGCGCGCAATCACATAGTGGAGTATGGTGTGAAAAACTGGAGGCCACCATGGCGCGCTACACTGTTCACGTCGACTACGCCAACGCCCCGAAAGGCACCTACCAGCAAGCCAAGGACGTCTTGGCGGCTGCGGGTGTCGACGCCAGCTACGCCCGGCCCGACTTCGCTTTCGACACCGACGACGACGCGGTTGTCGCCGCTGTGACAGCCGACATCGAGGCGCTTGTCGCCGTGACCCTCGTCTCGCCTGTGGCTGAGGCTGAGGTCGCCCCCGAGCCCGGGGTCCCGGCGGCTGGAGCCGCTCCGGCCCCCGCGCCAGAGCCCGAGCCCGAACTCCCGGCGGTCATCGAGGAAGAAGTCGTGAGCGAGCAGGGCGCCCTCTATGGCTGTTCCTGGGCACGCACCGAGAGAGGCTACACGGTCACCGATGCCAAAGGCAATGAGCTCGGCACGACCCAGAGTTTCTCGGCGGTCGCTACCCTGGCTCTGAAGTCGAAGCTCAAGAGCTGATCAGCTCTAAGTGGGGACGTGCATCATGTAGAGCGCGGACGCCATCGACTCGGTCATGGCGTCTCGGATCTCGGGGATCGGGTGATCTTGATGAACTACGAGCCACCAACCGCTCAGCTCGTTGCGGGGCACGATCACGCGACGGTCGACGCCCCAGAGCTTCATGCGCAAGTGCGTGGGTCCGACGCCCACGACTTCGCCGGCGACCAGGTTGAGTCTCGGGGGGAGGCCGCCGTACAAGACGATCCACAGATCACCCGTCTCGAGCGAGTCCACCAGATCGTCGGCGAGCTCGGTGAGCCCCACCGGTCGCTCGCGTCGCTCGTTGGACGGATGAACGTGAGCGGCCAGCGCATCGGTCACGTACGCATTGAGTGTGCGATCACTCATCGCGGCGCGCGCCTCGAGGAGCGGAACCAGATCTCGACGGATCCGCACATTCTTATCACCAGCCATAAGCCCTCCTCCCGCTCGCGCAATCTACGGTGTCCGCGCGCTGCACGCAAGAGCCATCGCGCGCAGAGAGTGCGCGCAGCCTGGTGGTGTGGCCGCGTGCTACAACGGAACACGGTCTGGCGGTGCTCGACCCAGGATCTTCCCGGCCGGCCGCTCCTGGGCGGCCGGGAGATCCGCTCTCCGCAGGCATGATCCACTCGTTTCGCCGAACCCTGAAAGAGCGTGCCTGGACCCACTGCGTGCGACCGAAAACCGGTTGTGACGGGATCTGGAACGGCGTTCGCTGGATCCACTGCCAGCGCTGCCGATTTGGCGCCTATCGCGACGTGTTCCCGCTCGGCAGCACGCTCGACACCGCGCTCGGGCACACTGACGCCGCGCCCACCCGACGGCCCTCGGGTCCGCTGCGCGTATTCACCCGGCTCCTGAAGGGGATCGACCAGGCCTTCCCCGGGAGGACATAGTGCTCGATCTCGACGCCCTACTTGCCCAGGTGGAGGGAAGGACCCCCGCGACCGGCGTGCTCACGCTGCCCGAGGCCCGACTGGCGGCCAGCACCTTTGTCGCCCGGGAACTCGACCGAAGCCAGGGACACTTCGGACGTTTTCTGGTCCAAGCGCTGCGGGATGGATTGCCTCTGCGGATCTGCGCCAGTGAGCTCCCGTCGACAGCCAAGGCGATCCGCACCAACGACTGGCGCAGCTTTGAGAACTACCTCGACGTGGCGGCCGCTTACTTTGGCTACTTCGGATTTATGGTCTCCCCACCCATCTACCGACTGATCCCCGCCTTCCCGGACCGAAACCAATCTTGGATCGCCTCACTTCCCCGCACCAGCAAGCGTCAGGTCGTCGAAGCGCTGGCGCTGTCCATGACGCGACCCGGTCGGAGCGTGACCGAGCTGTCGAAGATCCGCCGAAAGGTCGAGGGAAGCCGGTCTAAGCCGATCAAGCCGGTCGATCGGCGCTTGACGGTCTTGTCGATGGGTGGCGGCCGCGACAGCGTGGTGATGGCGCTCGTGCTCGCCAACTACGACGACCCCTGGCTGCGCAAGCACTTCCCCACGGCAGCTCGCGACGCGCAGCGCTACCGGAGTGCGGACCCCGAGCTCGATCTGGTGGCGGCGTTCTCCGACACCGGCGCCGAATACGACTTCACCTACTCGGTGCTCGACGATCTCGGCGTCTTCCTTTCGAAGAAGGGCGATGGCAAGACGGGCGCGCGACACCCCTTCACGCTCATCTCGATCAACAAGCCCGTCGATCCGAAGACGGGCGAGCCCCTCGAGGCGCGCCAGATCATGACCGCCGTCCGCGGCCAGGAGCTCAAGCCGTCCGGGCTGACCTCAAGCCAGTCGCTGGCCAACCAGTGGTGGAGCCACGGCCTCGAGGGTGAGAGCGCGTTCGAGGCGGCCACCCGGGGAAAGCACCACCTCCGCCCCCCGCTGTACCTGGAGCACATCTTCTCAGGCACGACCACGGCGCGGGACAACGCGAGCTGCACTGACAACCAGAAGATCGTGGTGCTCGACCGGTTCGTCCAGGATCTGGCCGCCGAGCGCTTCGGGATCGTGGAGCCCTGGCGTGCTGGCGGGCAACGCACCACCATGGTGCCCTGGGCTCGGGCCGTGCAAGCAGGTGAAGCTGGGCGGCACCGGCGGCTGATCGGCATCCATGCGGGCGAGCGAGGCCGGACCGATCTCCGCAAGGGCGGGCGCTGGCCGAAACAGATCGTCGATGCGCACACCGGCCAGCAGCCCGGCGAGGGTGACGATCCGGCCTGCACCTGGGGACGACGCCCAGGCGACTACACGCCGGGCCCGGGCTTCGCCGGCGCCTGCTACGCCGATGCGACCAACGAGTACCACTACCCGCTGGTCGACTGGGGGATCGACGAGACGGGAGAGACGGAGATCCTCGACCACTACGGCTGGGGCCACACCCGCAAATCGGGCTGCATGCACTGCCATTGGGCCAATCGCGGCTGGTTTTGGGCGACATCGAAAGAATACGCGATGGCCTTCGAGGAAGCTGTGGCTATCGAGCTCGGCAACCTGCTGCGGCGGTGGATCGATAACCAGCAGATCCGCGGAGTGCTCGGGCGGATCCGACACCTGGTAGGCGGCACCCTCAAGCAGAAGCTCGGGGCCGATCTCTGGAGTAAGCTCACCGCCAACGCGGGCGCTCGAGGACTCAAGCCCCTCGTCTTCGCCCAGGCCATCCAGGCCGGCGAGCTCCCGCTGACGCGGCCAACGACGCTCCTCCCGCGCTCGCTGGTTGTCTGCGAAGTCGCGCACTTCGCCATTCACGAGCCCGGCGCCACCGTCGCCGACGTCTTCACTAAGGCGTACAAACGTGGCGGCGGGGCGGTGAATCGTACACACTGTCCACCGCGCACTCTCCGAGCCCCCACGTCTCCGCCCGTCGAGGTGATCGGCTTCTCCCAGCGCTTCCTGCGGTCGACGCGCACCTAGTTCAGATGGTACAAGATATATCTGGAGAACCGATGCTCGAAACCCTGGTCACCGGCACATTCACCCCGACGACGACGGACCCACGCGGCCCGGGTAGCGATGGGTGGATCCAGTTTCACAACCGGAGCACTTACGAGGGCGCGGCTTGGTTTCGAGTCACCACCATGATGGCCGGAACGGCGGGCGCGCTCGGTGGCACGGCTCTGGCCACGACTTTCTCCGACAACCGGGTCGCCGTGGTCGCCATGGCTGGCCTCGGTGCGGCGGCCGGGATCTGGCTGGGCAACCGCACCGCCCCCAGGTAGCCGTCACCCTCACTCCAGAGTCGACGCGGACCCCCGCGAGATGGTACAAGGGGCGTGGAGAATCACGCTTGTCGTCGTTCTCGAAACCGCCCAGTCTGGAGCAACGATGCCTGACGGATCTCTCGCCCGCCTCAATCCCCAGCGCTACCAGTGGCTCGGAAAGCGCGGGCTCGCCGAGCGATACTTCGACCGTCAGAATCACAAACTCATCCACACCTACCCTGGACCTCGCGGCCAACAGCCTCAGATCCGCAACGGGCGCTGGACCTTCAAGGCCCCCCGTGGACAACTGATCGCGGCCCAGGTGAATCGCCAGGGACCGCAAGGCCGGCTCGTTCACGTCTGGCACCCGCGACGACGCGTGACCTTCCAGGGCGACGACGATCTAGGACGCGACCTCATCGGCCCCCCGCCGCCTGGTGGCTGGTCGCAGTGCGGCTCGCTCTGGGCGCTCGGAGCCGTTGGCCTGCTGGCTGTTGCCGGGGCCGTGGGTGGACGCGGCAGCGCGGCGCGCGGCCCAGGTGGAAAGTTCACTCCCGAGTGGGTCGCCACGGCCACGAAATTCATCAAGCCACCCTGGCGCTACGACAAGGGCATGGGCGGCTTCATCTGGCGTCCAAAGGGCGGCCAGCTCGGTGACCCCGGGCTGCAGTACATGATCCAGGGAGGCACCGGCTACGGCAGGGGCACCTGGAACGCCTGGGTCTGGGCTCCAGGCGATGAGAGTCACCCGGTCGTGGTGACGGACGGCACCCAGCCCTGGCACGCGCTCGACGCGGTCAAGGCCGACTACGCCAAACGCGCCGACAACCCGGCGGCCAATCGCGGCTCGCAGGCCCGCAAGCGGTTCCCGAGCCCAGGCGCGGCTGGCGGTCAACTCGCTGCCCAGGGCACTTCACGCTCGGGCGCCGGCCTCGCCAACTGGCGTTGGCACGACGAGCCGTTCTACCAGATAAACCGCAAGGGAAGCAGCAACGACTACCCCGACTACCCGTTCTACGTCGTCTACAAACCCTCGGGTCAAGTCGTCTCGGGCTGGGACTACCGCGAAGACGCCCTCGACGCCATGACCGACGATCTCGCATTCTCAACAAGATCGGCCAAGGACTTCCATGTGCTCACCGCCGCGAGCGTGAAGCGCAAGTACGGCGCCATCAAGTGGGCCAGTAGCGGCGACGAGACCGCCCACTACCGATGACCGACGACGGCACCTGGTTCGCACTCGGCGCCGCGGGCGCGCTCGCGCTGGCGGGACGTGCGCTGTCGAGCCAAGGAAGCCGCGCCGCGAAGGAGATGGGCTATCACTGCGCGCGCCACCCGATCGTCGGCCCCTTCATCGGAACGCTCCGGCCCCAGGAGATGGAATCTTTTGCTCTCGTCCTGAGCGCGCTCCCCTACGAGCTAGCGCAAGCCATTGAAAACCAGGCCTGGGACCAAGGAGTAGATCCGCGGCTGGAGGCTGATGATCTAGATGCTCTATCCGAAGACGATCGAGACGCCTGGGGCGAAGCCCTAGTTGCTGCATTCACGCAACAAGGCATCCGAGCCATCTTCGTCAGCGCGACTCCCCAGGCAACCTATGGATCTTGGTGCTATGCGGTCAGCAAGCCGCCAGATCTCATTGGTATCCTCCCAGATCCGGATGCCCCTTCAGCCTCAATGGTCCTGTACCGCGGCACCCCACCAATGCTTCATCTCACAGGAGGGGCCACGAATGAATGACGGCACCTGGCTTGCACTCGGCGCTGCTGGCGCGATCGCGCTAGCGAGTCGCGCCCGAGGGATCGGCTCCCGCGCCCTCGATCTCGATGCCCTGCTCGCGCAAGTGCAGGCCGAGCACCAGGCGAAGCTCCCCGCGCCCAGATCTCGCGTGTCCACCATCGACCTGACCGAGTGGGCCAATCTCGCCTTCGACGAGTTTGGCGGGGGATACAAGGGAGCGACCCGGGCCGGATTCCTGATGGGCGCCACCGCCAAGCAGGCCTACGACCGCGCCGTCGACGTGGCCTACACAGTCGGCGCCCACGCTCGCCGCCTGGGAATGTCGAAGGACCAGATGCGTCGCTGGCTCCAGACGGCCTACGGCGGGGTCTGGGTGAAGCGCAGCCACCTCAACCCCGGAGCGGATCTGAAGCAGGTCCAGGCAGCGATGGAGAAGGGCTGGAGCATGGCTGCGGGCAAGGGGATTGGCTCACGGGCCCTGGACCTAGACGCCCTGCTCGCTCAAGTCCAGGGCCAGGTCGCGCCCGACGAGGTCCAGCGCGCCAACTTTACCCGGCTCCAGAACACCGAGGGCACGCACAACAAGTTCTGGGAGGGGTGGACCGAGGGCTCCACCTTCTACGCGCGGTGGGGCCGGATCGGCAGCACCCCCTCGACCGGAGACTGGCCCCTGGCCAGCCCCCAGGCCGCGCTCAAACGACTCCAGGCCAAGGCGCGAGAGAAGCGCAACAAGGGCTACGTGGTGATCTCCTCGCAGCGCCCAGCACAGCAGTCCAGGCCTCGGACCCAGGCGCTCGGACAGCCCCAGATCTTGTCGGTGATGCTGGCCAAGACCTGGAAAGGCGACACCGATCCGACCGGCTGGCACATGAGCGAGAAACTCGACGGAATGCGCGCCTACTGGACCGGCACCCGGATGCTGAGCCGCAACGGCAACCCCATCGCTATCCCGGACTGGCTCGAGATCCTGCTGCCCCCGACCCCTCTCGATGGTGAGCTCTGGCTCGGCCGTGGCCGCTTCCAAGATCTGGTCTCGGTGGCGCGCAAGAATACCCCACGCGACCCGCGGTGGACTGACGTTCAGTACCTGGTCTTCGATGCCCCGCAAACTCCCGGTGGTTGCGAGGAGCGGTTCGCGGCTCTGCGTAAGACCGTGCAGACCGCGTGTCGGAAGTGGAAGCGGAAAGGCCCGTGTCCACTTGTGTTCGTCGAGCAGACCGTGTGTCGGTCGCGGGCAGATCTACAACGCTTCCACCGTCAGATCACCGCGCTGGGCGGCGAGGGCGCGATGATCCGCGCGCCCGGCTCGCCCTACTCCCGCTCGCGCACCTCCGAACTGCTCAAGGTCGTCACCTCGATCCGCGACGAGGCCGAAATCACCGGTCACACCGAAGGCACCGGACGCAACCGTGGTCGACTCGGCGCCTACCAGGCACGCCTGCTGGACTCTGGCACCGCCTTCAAGGTCGGCACCGGGATCAGCGACGACGAGCGCGACAACCCCTTGCCGCTGGGCACGATCATCACCGTCGAGTACAAGGAGAAGACGAATGCCGGCGTGCCCCGGCACCCGAGATTGATCGGTCCGAGGAACTACGAATGAATGACGGCACCTGGCTCGCACTCGGCGCGGCAGGCGCGCTCGCGCTGGCGGGACGCGCTCGAGGCAGTCGCGCGCTCGACCTGGATGCGCTGCTCGCGCAAACACAGAGCGAACCTGCGGTACGAGCGCAGCGCCAACCCGGTGTAGCCGCCGCCCGCGCACGCGCCGCCAGAGTCGAGGAGGAATTGGAGCGGGTGACCTTCGACATAGCTGTCGAGCAGGGATCGACGGAGCCGACACGCCGCAAGGGGTGGGGATTGCCCACCGCTCCAGGGCTCGTGCTGCACCAAGACAAGAAGGGGTCCTGGACGCTGACACATCGGACAAGCGGCAAGGCGATAGCCAACCTCGAGTCCGCCACACGTCCCGGCTGGGCGCTGGAAGCGGTCGGAGGGTTCGCAGATTGGACCCTGGATACACAGGCTGTACTGCGGGCATTGGCGCAGGCCGGCGTGACCGGAGACACTATCCGGCTCACCATTGACGCAGCCGATCCAGACCGTGTCGCAGCCGCCCAAGCCGACCGGCTGCAGAAGCAGGAGCGCGAGGCACGAGACCGCGTACTCCGTCAGTGGATCCTCGCCGTGGACGCCAGATGGATCGCCTCGGAGCTGCAGAAGCTCGCCGCGTCAACCGAGCAAGCGACCGCCAACCTCCGATCAGGCATGAGACCGGACACGCCCATCGCGCTCGACCCGCGGATCACCGCCCGAGGCGTCGTGTTCAGCGCCGGAGATCTCCCGGTCTGGGACGCGCGGCATTTCGGAAGTGCTGTCGGCGCCATCGTCATCCCCTGGTCTATCCCACCATGGACCCAGTCGCGCCCCCCGCCACCGGCCACACTGATCTGGGGAAAGGCGGAGCACTCTGCGCCATCTTCTCCATCTGACTTCTACAGGATGAGTCCGAGTGCCGCGCCCCTCGCGTACTTCCCCTTTGATCTCGGTTTCAGCAGACCCGTTCGCCCTGATCCGCTGCTGTTGAGGGGAGCCGCACGACAAGCCGCCGAGCATTTCCGATCGACCGTGCAGGACTACTTCGCCGCCTTCATGGAGATCGGATTCGGTCTCCCCTGGTGGCCCCGGTGGATCATACCGGGAACTGCGACGCAAGACGCGGCCCTGCAACGCGAGCTGATCCATTGCGACCAGCGGCACGACACTTCCGGCTACGCGAAACCGCGACACGTCTACAAGTGCGTAACCCGCTGGAAAGACCGGTTGTGGGTAGCAAGCGAGTCGCCCATGAACACAACGAGGCGGACGGTGACGGGAGGATACCGGCACGGTGATCAGCAGAGCCAGCCTTACCGACTGCTCAATGAGGTGGTTCCCGCCGAGGCATGGAATCGAGGCACCTGGGGCCTTCCGGCCTATTGGTACATCGGCACGTCAGACCGGAGCGCGCTCCAAACGCAGGTACGCCGAGCTCTCACCAGCGACCAACTACCTGGACGCGACTATGTCCCGGGCAACCATCTCGTCGGTCAGGAGATCGACGTCCCCAAGCAAGGCCGATTCGTCCTCACCGGGATGCAGATGGCTTTCCCCAGCGACTGGGTCTGGTCTCGCAAGCAACTCGCCAAGCCGAAGCCGAAGAAGTCCGCGACAGCTCCCGCCACATCCCTCTTGGATGCGCTGCTCGCCCAGGTCGAGGGCAAGACGTGAGCGACGGCACCTGGCTCGCACTCGGCGCCGCGGGCGCACTCGCGCTGGCGGGGCGCGCTCGAGGCAGTCGCGCGCTCGACCTGGATGCCCTGCTCGCCGAAGTGCAGCAGGCCAAGCTCCCGAGCGACCAGAGCGCACTGGCGTCCCTCACCAAGCGCGTTCACCACCTTCGTCGCAAACTCGATGCAGCCAAATCTCCATTCGATGTGCACGATCTAGCGAGTGAACGCAACAAGCTGGAGTGGGGATTCGAGAGGAAGCTTTCCCCCGCCACACTTGCACAAGCCCTGTCACCTATCGACCACCCAGCCCTACAAGCGACGCTGGCCCAGATCCAGGGGCACCTCTCTGGGGACTCCCGCGCACTCGACCTGGACGCCCTGCTCGCGCAAGCGCCGGAAACCCCCAGCCCAAGCGGTCGTCATCCATGTTCCGTCCATGCCTACTCCCTACTCCAAGCCAGACACCGGCACCGTCTGAAACGGGGGTGCCAGCTTGTTCTTCACGGTCCGAGCCTCGTAGGCGCCGGGCTCACCCACGATCTGCACCCGCACCGAAGCGTAGAACTTTAGGGCGTTCCCGAGCTCGAGATCAGCGCTGCGCACGAACAGAACGAGGACCCCGAGACGATGCGCGACCGCCGTCAGCTTACGGAGCGCCTGCGACATCAGCCGGGCCGTGGGAAGGGCCTCCTGGCCCCAGGCCCGTGCCTGAGGAACATACGCCA
>Ga0210003_1000079_pt1 | contig 84634 bp, 117 predicted proteins | sample LantaG_FD_182804 | JGI IMG/M metagenome (GOLD analysis project Ga0210003, IMG submission 182804) | Deep subsurface microbial communities from Baltic Sea to uncover new lineages of life (NeLLi) - Landsort_02402 metaG (SPAdes) (version 2) | ecosystem: Environmental > Aquatic > Marine > Oceanic >... | reverse complement strand
ATAAGTGAATATGAGGAAAGATTGGAGAGAATCATGGACACTTGCGCCATATTGTGCGCAAAGGAGGAAAAGATGACGTCCTCTAAAGAAAAAGAATTAGAAAGATTTTTTAGAAACATGTATGAGAACATAGGGAACGATTTTCCTGAACTGTCTATTAGGGATCAGCTTTCCCTGACAGTTGAGGCCTGCAATGCCATGGGTGGAGCAGACCCACGAGTCAGAATGCTCAGGAGAATATCTGAGCAAAAAGAAAAGAAAAATTCTAAGGAGGCAATATGAACTGTTATGTACACGACATTCTCATGTTCTCAGTAATTATCGGTGCTGAGATTGCGATCTATAAGGAAAAAGGATTCGAGGCGGCAAGGCTCGCAGATGCGGTACTTGAGACTGCTGCAGTGATAAAGGCACGCACACCCATAGGGAAGTTCATTGCTGCAACTTTTCTTGGAATGACCGTAGCCAGCTTTCATCCGGACATAGAGCCGGGAGTAAAGAAGGCGCTTGACGAGATAGTGTCAGGTTTTTAAGAGAGGGTAACAAAGGCTGGAGAGGCTAGAGTTTTATATTATCCAGCTTATAAGGGGGACGGCATGAATATAAAAAAAGAAAAGTTAAACGGAAGGGAAGTTGTGGTCATGGAACATATGGGAGTCATATACATGAACGTGACAGACCATGATTTCTCTTTAATGGACAAGAACGGAGATATAGTAGAGCTTCCACCAAGTACATTACTTGTCCATGTGTCACTATTTCATGAAGTAGTGGCAACAGACGGCGATATTGAGCTTCTGCGTGAGACCCACCAGGGAGAAGAGTCTATTGAAGACATACTGACTCTTGCTCGAGGAAAGGGATGGTACACGATCGGATCGATTATCGCAAAGAGAGCATATCCTGGTCTTATATTTACGGGCAAAATTGCCCCAGGGTATGAAGCAGTTCCGCCAGCTAAGAGGGTTCAGCTGGCATACAGGCTCATCAAATAACTGTTTTCAAGGTAAGGAGGATTAACCTATGAAGATCAAAATTAATTATTCATCAAATGCTAACATGCACGTAAAAAACCTCTCCATTTTTCTGGGGAGCACAAGAGTGTATACGTCAACCATTGAGAGAGCGAAAAGGCATGCTCTCCCAATGACTAATAGTAAGGCTCTTTTGACGTTGGACCCAGAAGACGTATTGAGCCTTATCTCCAGGAGACTGGAGATTGTTATCCCACGGCCATATAGGGAAACAACTATTGAACTTCCATTGAAGGAGAAGCACCAGCCAATGATGGCAGCCTTCTTCGGATATAAGTCTACACGGGAGAAGTTGAATAATTTATTCTTCTCCAATGACAGAAATGTCAGGCGTCCACTCACAAAGAGTGAGATTGCCTCCATGGAGAAACTCCGAGAGATCGGAGAGAACGAGGACAGGACAACTCAGTGGGTAAAGTCTTCGAAGATCGTTTATGCGATCTTTGGTGGATGCACCATTCAGTGCCGTGTTCTGGTTGATGACCAGATTGCAGCTCTTGAAGCGGTTGGTGGAGACTATCCCGTATTTATAATAAGCAGCCGTGACCTTCAGGGTGCACGGACTGTTGATTTGGATGTGATTCCCAGGAAAAAGTTCAGGCGGAACAATCCTGGTAAGATGGCATTTGTGAAGACAATGGCTAACAAGACTCCTCCTGGAAACAGGAGGAGCTAATGAGGGGTATTCGGAATGGAAGGTATCAGCGACAAAAGGAAGAGCGCTGCTGTACGACACCAGGTAGGCGATGCCTGGATTTTGGCTACTGTTTGGAGGTCATATGAGGATAGACCCGTGGTTATTACTAATGTAGCCGGTGTGTCAAACTCAGATCTAATTTTAAACGCTGATATACATTTGGTAAGAGGGCGGATGGCCCTCATCTTATTGCGCTGGAAGGGTTTCCAACGCAAATTTCCTTCTTTAGTTTTACCTATTTTACATAATTAGGTAGGGAGGGGTCATGAGAAAAGAATGGATCGATCCGGTAAAACGGCCTGTAATGGACAGGGCATATATAATAAAAATGGTTCAGTGCCAGCAGACAAACTGGCAACTTATGCCCGGTCGGGGTGGTACCAGGTACTATCTGGAGAACGATTCAGTTCACTCCATGAAACTATGGAGATTCACCAACATTTGCTGTAAAGCCAATGGTGTGCAAAGGCGCATTGGTAATAAAGAGCTTGGTTACGAACCAAGAGGGGTTCCTGGATTCCACTTCAGGCAAGTGCTGTTGGGGGATTACGTGATTCAGTTGAATTTGATCGAAGATGGTATCTATACTATTGATATTTCTGAGATCATTAATTTTGAGTCAGACACCCAAAGCTGTAACATAAAGCTGAGGGCCAGGAACCTTAATGGTAAGTGGATACGTGGTGAAGAACGGATAGCACCTTTTAAGAAACTCTTGGAAAAGATAATTTATCCAAGGATTAACATGGTCTATAAGGCTAAGGAGGCACGAAGCATATGGTAGACATCTCTTTTAATGATTTTATCGCGTGTGGGTCACCCATTATATGGATACCCACAATGATTTTATCGCGTGTGGGTCACCCATTATATGGATACCCACACATGAGGACACACGGTGTGTCAGAGAGCTAGTGGATGCTCTTTCAGCAATACAGTATGATAAGAACACGTACGACATATTTCAGTGGGATTGTGTAAAGGGGGTTTATGACGAGGCAGGTAAGTCTCTAGGTGTACAGAACGGGGATGACCCCCTTTCCCCCATTACACATCTTGAGAAGATGGCTGTAGGGAAGCCTGCAATCATGTTTGCAAAGGACTTCCACCACTACATTGAGAATCCTCAGATAATAAGGGCTCTCAAGAATGCAATATCTTTCTTTGAGACCTCTGATAAGCATTTTGTCATCTTAAGCCCGATGCTTAAGATACCTCCAGAAATGGAGAAGGACATAGTGGTGTGTGACTTTGATCTTCCAGGAACGGATATCATTGAAAAGATCGCAGTCACAATTGCTACTAAGAACAAAATGAAGTTAGGAAAGAAGGGGATAACGGAGGAGGACAGACAGGTGTTTCGAGCTGCCAAAGGGATGACTTGCCAAGAGGCTAAATGTGCCATCAGCCTTTCTTTGGTTAAGCACGGGGCATTTGACAGAGAAACTGTTGAGTCCATTAAACTCCAGCTTGTTAAGAAGACAGGATTAATGGATATTTACCCATCTGTTAACATTGAGGAGCTTGGGGGTTTACCTCAGTTGAAAAAGTATATTAATGCCAGGAAGGCTGGGTTTTCAAATCCAGACTTACCAATGCCTAGGGGAATATTGATGGCAGGGCTACCAGGTGCAGGTAAATCTTTGGCATGTAAGGCCATTGCATCTGAGTTTGCTCTAACTCTCCTAAGACTTGACATTGGAAGTCTTAAGGCATCCCTGGTTGGGGAGTCTGAGCGGAAGATGAGAGACGCCCTCCGAATCATTGACATCCTTGCTCCGTGTGTGCTATGGTTGGACGAGATAGAGAAGGCCATAGGAGGAGCAAAGAGCTCCAACCGAACAGATGGTGGAACGACGTCTGCCATGTTTGGTCAGCTCCTGACATGGATGCAGGAGAAAGGGAAGGGTGTATACATTGTAGCTACATGCAATGACATAGGGGAGCTGCTGACTCTGAGTCAAGGGGCGCTGCTCAGGCGTTTCGATGACATATTCTTTGTAGATCTCCCAACCCCTAATGAGAGGCTTGAGATTGCAGAAATCATGAACAGACGATATAAGAGTAATATCACTGAAGAGATGGCACTTGCTTTGGAAGGATGGACCGGTGCTGAGATTGAGAAACTGGCTAAAGCATCTCACTATGATGGGATGGAAGAGTCCATCAAGAAGATAAAGCCCGTGTTCCTTCAGAACAGGGAGCTGTTAGAGGCCGTTCGTGAATGGGCTGGAAACAATGCTCGCCGCGCAAATGAGGAGCTGGTCGATACTAACTCTTCGTCTGGTGGGGATCGAAAACTGAGAACACTAATAAAGCCCCTGGAGTGTGGGGTTGCGTAGGAGGTTATGTGAGCCACTTAGTAAAAACAAAATCGTGCTTGAAAAGAAAGGACATAGTTATCCAGGCATGTGAAGAGCTTGGAATTGAAGTCCTTGACGGGAAGAAATTTACATTGGAGCAGTCATACGGAGTCTCTGCCAAAGGTATGGGTATAAGGATAGGCAAAGACACCTTTGTGTTGGCTGATGACGGAACTGTCCAACACAGTTCGTACGTAAGGTCTAAAAGACATAAAGGTCTTACTTCCTTAAAGATGAAGTATAACACCATTGTCATGAAGGAAGAGCTTGCCAGGAGAACCAGGAAGGGCGGACTCAAGTATACAATGAGGGAAAAGAAGAACGAGAAAACCGGAAAAATGTACGTCGAAATAGACGTAGAATAGGAGGATCAGACATGGCGAAGATTATTATAGAGTTTGATGAGAACGGTGACATGACAGCTGATGCCCAGGGTTTCGAGGGGTCCTCCTGTGAAGAGGCCTTAGACTTCCTGAATGAGATCGGTGTTGTCTCAGAGAAAACCAAGAAAGCTGAATGGTACAAAAAGAACCTGAATAAGGTGGGGCAGGTAAAGGCGAAGCTTTGTGGATAGCCTGGTACTTGATGTCAGGTGGGAGATAACCAAGAAAAAGCGTGGTAACCTCTGCCAACAGGTAAAGCTTTTCTTGGTGAGAAAGGATAGGTTATCAGAACAGATGACGGCAGCCTTGAAGTCATTTAGGTTTGATAGCAGCTATAAGTTACCATTTCCTATCTATACGGGTGTCACTTCCCTTAAGGATGGTCAGTACCTATCTGACCATTGTATGTGTTTTGATATCCTAAGAGTACGACTTAAAAGCAACTGGGCAGCTGTTAATGGTCAGCACTTAATACTGACAGGCTTGGACTGTAGCCATGACAACTGTAAACACAGCGGTAGGAGCTTTATACCGAGTAGAGACTGTGTAATGTGCTTACCATGGTTCTCTGGTGTAAATCCAAAGGAGAACCTTAAGATGGAAGAAGTCTTTTCTAAAGTGAGAGAAGACATTATTGAGGAGTGGGGAATCTACATAGATAGTTTGGGATTGACAGAGTACGGTCATCTTGGTAGAATGCTTCGGCTGCCAAAAACAAGTACAGAGTCTAAAATAAGGATGCCTGCTTGTTACGGTGACGTTGATACTTTAGATGAGAACTGCCTTTCTTTATGCACTTTTTTCTATGCGTGCGCAGAAAGGGTTGAGAAGGCTCATCCTGAGCTTTAGTTAGTTCGAGACTCAGTCGGGTGGGTCTATAAAAAAAGCCGATCCCGACTATTGTGTGAGAAGGGAACCCTCTATGACTGTGGTCTGACTCGCGATAAGACTGCAGTAGCATGATCATAGGTGGGGAGCACAGCTAAAACTAGTAAACACCTTCCTTTATTCCTTTCCCCGTCATGCTGGATAAGGGAGTATGTCTGCCCCAGCCCTAGCAGTCCTTTGGGGTGAATACATACCTTCTGAGGAGGAATGTGAGGAAGTAGGGTGTGTGATGTGCCTATGCTGCACACGCTGAGACTGTTAACAGAGCTTAAACATGGAGGGTCAGTCACGGGTCATGTGCCTTTAGAGATTAGGCACAAGCTGAGCTGGAGTGAGCCAGTTGACGGTGACCACCCTCCGTGTAAGGGCTCACTAAAGGAGGAAATTATGATACAGGATGAGATAGCACGTATATTACAAGGAGAGGAGGACGAAGTGGACTGGATCATGTTAGACGAATCCAGAGGTTTTGTTGTGGACTCAAGAATGACAAATGATGGAACTGTTTATGCAGTTGCCCATTTTAAGATAGGAAGTGAGCAGCTTCATAACATCAGGCTTAAGTCAGTCCCTACTAGCAAAGATTTTGATATTGAGGCTAGAGGAGAAGCTGCTACCCTTCTAATGTTTCACTGGAGGACTGGCCTTGAGATTGATAACGTGAAGGCTGGTAGAGAGGACGAGGAGATGAGAGCTCTTTACTTACAGAAAGTAAAGGAAGTCCTCATCACGAAAACGTATAAAAATTAAGGAGGTATCTAATGGAAGATGGGGCAAGAATATTGACGTATAGAGCTTTCCTTGTGTTTTGTATACCCATGAGTTTTATTATGAAAACCGGAGGGGAGCAGGGAAACCCTGACTTAGTGTTGTGTGCTACTAGCCTGCTGATTACTGCAGCCCTTCTTACATTATATGATATTCGGAATATGTACACATTCCGAGATCATACATTGAATGTACTTAGCACGTACATCTCAATTCTCGATAGAAAGATATTTTTCGGAATATCTGGATTCTCTCGGGAAGAGGCAATCAATACAGGGGCTGCCTTAGTCAAGCAAGAAGAAAGGTTTTGCCAGGATTTACTAATTCCTGGATATGTATCCATACTAGCGGTACACCTATTCTTCTATAACCTCTTTAGGGGTGAGCCTATTGTAGTTATGGGGGTCTTAGCAATAGCGAGCACTTATTACTCATTCTATTATGTGGGTAACAAAGTTGTTCCATCGAGGCGTGCAACCTTAACGCTAGTAGCCACTATAGCAGACTTTATGAAAAAGAAACTGCCTATGTTAGCTGAAGAAGGAGGGGGACAGGACAGTGAGTAAGAAGAAGAAAGGTCCGGTAAAGGTTGATATCCTGAAGGCTATGAGGAAGAAGGCCAGGGATGAGATCGGATTGGTACCAGAAAAAATGATGGACCCTAAGAAAGGGTATAAAAGAAGAGGGAAGTATAAACAGAGATGGGAGGACCATAATGAGGATGATGATTAGAGTAGTTATGTTCATTGTTTCAGTATCGGCTATTCTCGGACTCATACAGAGTCTTAATAAGAAGAGAAACGAAAAGAGATATGGAGAGTTGTATTAAAGGAGGAGAGTATGACCATCATTGATTATGCTAAAAGTGGTGATTTTAACCAGATTAGAAATGCCTGTAGAAGAGGCGATGACGTAGAACTTCAGGATGCCCAGGGAAAAACAGCCCTAATGTATGTTTCTGGAAATGGAGACATGCGATCTGTAAAGCTGTTAGTATGCCAGGGTGCAGACGCGAACGCTGTAGACGAGCAAGGATGGACGGCCTTGTTTTACGCAGCTGCTGGTGGCCATATGGAAGCTGTTAAGTTCCTGATGAACAATGGAGCAGACACCACGGCCACATCAAAGAAACGAAAGGGATGGACTGCTGCATCCTTCGCTTCTTACCATGGCCACAAAGAGGTGGCGCAGTTTATAAAAAAGTAGGGGTAACGAGTATGGAATTACTTAGAAAAATAAATAAAATTAAGGACCGTCTGGACCTTATATCGCAGCGGATTGAGGGTGGTGAGGTTACTGCTCCTTCTGCAGTAAGGAAACTGGATGAGGCAGCCTCAGTTTTTGATGAATTTCTGCTTGAGGCACATTCTTTTCTATTTGTACAGGACGCACTTGTGCCTTCAGGGATAGAAATTGATCCATCGTTTACTGGGGTGTCACTGTTTACTGATTTGTTACAAGATCCCGGATACCCATTTATAGAACTTGTAGAAAGTGAGGAACGAGTAGCACACTTTCGTGTTGGGATTGTAAAGATGGTCACATCCTCTTCTCATGAGCAGCATATACTGGCAGCAGCTACCATGAAAAAGATAGTTGGGGGTGGGGTTAGTTTTCGTAAGAGTAGCGACATATTTAATAAACTTTCTCCTGGAAATGAGTGGGTACTTACTCTTTTCAGAGTAGAACACAGTCGAGTTAAAACTCTTGTAGCAGAGTTTATCCTTGATAACATCCATAAGGAAGGTGGGTTGCGTACAGACTCTCTTATAAAGAGTATTCATGAGGAGTTGGATGGTCCTAGTAGGACGGCTATACCAATTATCTTTAATGAGATCGAAGTCTCTTCCTGGATGGAATCTATCATTACTATGTTAAAGTAGTTTCTTCATCATCATGTACTTAGGAGGAATAGTATGAAGTATAAATTTTATCTTTTAGTTGTTATTTTCTCTGTTTCCGTTTCATGTGGTGAGATAGAAAGTCTGATAGCGAGACACCTTATGGGTGCTGTTGTACAGGCAGCCACTACAGATACTATAGATACAAAAGAAGAAGACACAGACATAGATACAGTTAAAGAAAAGGCTAGGGGTAAGGGTAATAATACCAGACACTCTGGAAGTTCCAATTCAGGATTTAGCTTCTACATCGATAATAATGGAAATTCGTCCTTTTCTTTTGGAACACCAAGTCATAATAATAATAATACTCCTCACCATAATCAGACCAGCATGTCCTACATCCAACGAAAATACGGTGTAGACGGGAAAATAGTTCCCCTTGTCTATGGTGGACGCAAGGTTGGAGAGGCACTGGTAACTGGAACACGTGGCACAGACCTTCCTAAGGTAGAGGCAGTAGTACTTAAGTATGAAGGGGACATCGTGTTGATAATCCCTATAAGTGAAATGGGATACAGAGTTAAAGATATCACAGTATTTGCTATGGAAAATTATAACAATAGTAACAGTTATAGGAAAGAAGGGTCATGAAAAAGAAAAAAAGAAAGAAAATAGAAAAGAAGAGGAGGCATACGGTTACTAATGCAGACTTTGCTAAGGCGTGTGCTAATAATAATGTTGCATTGGTAAAGAAGTATGTCGAATGTGGCTTTTTTGAAGCACGACGTAATGGTATAAAAGCCGGAGAGCTATTTAATGTGCCGGGGTTTTTCATAATCGTTGCGAATGGACACTATGAGTTGTTTGATTACCTCATAGAGTATCTTGACGAGTTCTGCTCTACGTATGATCGTAGGCCAATGTATCACCCATCTTGTCTGAAAGAAGCGTTTATACAGGCTCAGCCGCTAATGTTTAGGAGGATACTTGATGGGTTGATTACATTTGAGAACAGGCTAAACGTCTTTAGTGGTAAAAGTAGACTTGAGGCGATTAGCCTATATATAATGACCACCTTTCCAACGGGTAACAACACCACCACTGTGTACAACAGGGTACTTCGTCAACACCTTTTACTCTTGTTTACAAGAGCGGAGTTGGTAAGGATGACAATGGATCATGCTAGTACAGAGGCAATGGCTGTCTTGGTAGATTTACTAAAAGATAACCCACAGGAGGAGAATAGTGTCAACAGAAAAGAAGAAAAGAAAGCTGCTGTTTTCAGTGACTAAGAAGGATTTTATTATTCAGGCCTACAAATCATCAGGGCCTGGTGGGCAGCATAGAAACAAAACTATGTCTGCGATACGCATGGTTCATCCAGAGTCTGGAGCTATGGCTTGCTCTGGTAATGAACGGTCACAGCACCAGAATAAACGGCTGGCCTTTAAGGCTCTTGTGGCTCGTCCTGAGTTTCAAAAGTGGATTAGGGTAAAAGCCGCTGCAGCTGGGTGTGATTTGCATGAGCTAGAGAGAGCCATCGAGAAGCAGGTTACTAACATGATGGCAGAAGAGAATCTGAAAGTAGAAATTAGAGGGGAGGACGGAAAATGGGAAACCGCAAAGGAGCCTTTACAGGAATAGAACAGCTCCACAGAACCATGACAAAGCATGGCATAGTGCCGGCGACTACTACAGTTATGACTGATATTGCGACCAATATTACGATTCATCAGATACATGCGTATACAAGAGATAATGAACAAAAAACGGTTCTGGCAGCTACCAGGGGAAATGACCTACTCCACTTTTCGGTACATGATAGCTGGAATGGGTTTATTCGTTCCAGGGAGAGCCTAATGTTCCGATTTCTTGACTACTATGCTGTTGTGTATTTTACGGATGGGTCGTGTTGTACAACACCCATACCCGAGGATACACCGGCATGGGAACTGGAAGACATGGCTCTCTCTACATTCTTAGGAAAAGGGAGTATATATGCCAAATAATGGTTGTACCTATAATCTTTATGAGTTTATGGAAGATCCAGAAGAACACATGGCAACAAAATGGAAAGAGGACCCAGACCTTTTGGTGTACGGACGATACATACGAACACCAAAAGGTGGACAGGTGTCTAGGTATCACACTATCCCAGCGTTTTGTTTTGCTGCATAGGAGGGTCTTATGTTTGTACCAACGAATGATGTACTGAGCACCACTCAGACTAAGAAGGGTTCGAGGGCTCAGTGCCATATCTGTCCACGAGAGTGCCTTCTTTCTTCTGGGGAAATAGGAGTGTGTGGGGGAAGAAAAAATGCTCAGGGTAAGTGTGTTCCTGTTGTAAGGGATTACTACCCAGCGTTAATGATAGATCCCATAGAAAAGAAACCATTCTATCACTTCTATCCTGGTAAGCAGGTTTTGTCTATTGGAGCATTAGGCTGCAGCCTTAAGTGTGGTTTTTGTTATAATAAAGAGCTGTCTTGTCCGGAATCATATCCGGAAGATCAGGACTCTCGTGCCGTAGATAAGAAGATGGTAGAGCTACTTATGAGTGACTCTGACATTATCGGCATTGCTTTCAGTTTTACGGAGCCATCTGTGTGGATTGAAACCTACATGAAGTACATGGCTATGGCCACGGTATTTAGGAAAAAAGTTCTCCTTAAAACAAATGGATACATAAACCCACAGCTATTTATGGAGATGTTTATACTGAATCCATTACACGCCGTAAACCTGGACATAAAAACCATGAACCCAGAGACATTCAGGACGGTCTGTGATGGGGACCTTTCCGTCGTACTTCATAACGCGGAGTTTCTTGGGGAGGATAAAAGGGAGTATCATGATCCCATTCATCTTGAAGTATCTCACTTAGTGATCCCTGGTGTAACTGATAAGGAGAGCGAGTTTAGAGAGCTTGTTACCTTTATTGAGTCCAAGCTTGGGAATGATACACCACTCCATATAGCCACGTATCATCCAGTACCGTGGTTTCCACAGGCACCTAGTGCTACTCCAGAAGAAACTGTAAAACGTTTTTATAAGATTGCTAAGGACAGGTTGAAGTATGTTTATCTGGAACACACGTTGTATCCGGAATGTGCTGCTACTGTCTGTCCTAAGTGTGGACAGAAAGCAATCCAGAGAGATGATTTTGAAGTTACTATCTCTAAGAGGTGTAAGCACTGCTTGGATATGGTGTGGCCTCCCTACAAATTATAGGAGGATTAAATGAGGAAACTCAGAATAAATCCGGACTTTACGCAGGACCCTTCAAAGTTAAAGAAGGCATCCAGACTGTCTCCGGAAGCCCAGGATAAAAAAGAAGAAAAATCCTGGCTAACAAAAATTAACAACTATAAACATCAGCTGTTTAGTAGAAGGTTATTTGAGAAGAGTGTTACTCTTGTGCTTAGCCTGCCTGCTAGGCAGCATGCACTTTTCTTGAAAACCTGGCCCCTTATGAAGGGTGTTCCTATTGCTATTAGGGCACGTGGCGAAAAGGCCACAGAAGAGGATGTTTTGGGATATTTTCAAGACCTGCAAACTAACTATGATGGGAGTTCTGTAGTTAGTGCAGTGTTTAGAATAGACGCCTTTGCTGCGGACTATGAGTACATTCTAGTCCCTGACAAGGGATTAACATCCTTTGTAGCTATTAGGGCTTATAAAAAAATTAGAAGGGAGCAGGTATGAAAGTAAAAATATCAATGCCCGAAGATATGAAACAGTATAAGGCGACCTTGGAACGGGTGTTCAAGTTAGTCTTTACAGAGGAGCGCCTTGATTTCGGAGGCAGGCTCGTCTTTGAAGAGCATGAAAGGGTAGAGAAGGGTATGGAGGATCCAAAAGGATTCTTCTCATCTCCAGGAAAGTACTCTCCATCTTTCTTCGCATTTATGGAAACATTTCCTGAGGAGACACTCAGGAAGAAAATGAAGAAATGGTCGAAGGGGCTGAGGGCTCTATCTCTAACGAATGACGCCCAGGTACAAAGTCTTATTGACTTTTATGGATCATTTAGGTCAAGGCTCAATAAAGAGATGGACCTTCCTGAGAAGGAAGGTGCTATCTATAAGAGCTGGATGCGTGTGATCCGGTTCTACCAGGGAAGTAATCCGGAGCACGTAGTTTATAAGAACTTTGGGATTATTAAGGACCTGGTAAATAAAGAAGATAGAAGAACGTATATTCGTGACACAATAGAAGGTAGTGGTGGCACGAGGAATGACTTCCGCCAGGCCGTAATGGCGACTATCCAGGAAAATGTTAAAAACCTGGAAGTTGAGTTTTGGAAGTTCTTTAAATTGGTAAAGGACTACCATGAAGAACATGGTATTACTGAGGAGCCACAGGAAGGCATGTCACTTCTGGGTAGGATGCTTAGGCTCCCTAGTCGACCTGCCTCCACGGAAGGTCTTGTTATTTCTTTTAACTGGATAAATGTAGCCTTGTATGGGCAAGTACCCACAAAAAAAGAAGTTAACAGAGCTATTGCTCTGATTAGGGCAGAGATGGCTGCCAGAGAAAAGAAGATGGAGAAGGAGAACAAGAAGGTAAATGATGCGATGCAGCAGTTCGAGACTGCTGTTCGTAAGAAGATAGAAGAACAGCGTGAAGCTGGAGATGCGCCGGATGATGATGAGGATAAGGATCAGCCTTCTCCGTCTGGTGCAATAGATCCGGCTGGCTTTGACGTGGAAGACGATGAATAGAACCTAGCTCACTACACAGATAACTAAAGGAGGTAAAATGGCGCTTTCATTTTACATTAGAGGCGCACCGCGTCTAACTACCTATGCTGAAATCCTCCCTATCTTATTTTCTGAAATATCTAAGGATTTCATAGAGCAGGGTAAGAAGTATTCTGAAAAGAGGATACATCAATTCCTGGGGCTTGCTAAGAAGTGCAACCACAGAAGACTGATAGAAAGATTTGAGGACGATGCGGCCTTTCTTAAGGACCACATGGACAAGGAGCAATTCTTGTTTAACCAAGGGTGCAGGTTCTTTCTTTATTCTGCTAGGAATTATAAGGTTCTTAAGAAGATGAAGAAAGAGCATAAGGCTCTTTTTCTTCAGTGGCTTGATCTCTTTAACTTATCTTCCAAGTGCAACTACTATGCAGTTGCAACTAAGGAGATGGGGTACATAAAGGACGAGATAGCCATTCCATGGTTTGACAAGAATACATATGTGTATTCAGTAATTCCTGGAAAGACAGCCCCAAAGAGGCTGGAGGTTGAAAAAAGGCTGAGGGAGATTAAAGAAGAGCTAAAAACGAAAGCTGAGGCTTTTTGTGATCAGCTGGAGATAATAAGAAAGGAGGTGGAAGGCGATGGGAGGCTACTGAGAATTAAATCTCAGGGAGGAGAAGATAATGGAAAATAAGATTCAAATGGTAACACACAAGTGTGTCGACTTCGACGCATGTCTGTCTGTGTGGCTCTTGGAGACATTTGTTTTTAAGGACAGAAAAGTGGAATACAAGTTCTTATCAGCAAATGACGAGCTAGACACAGGCATAGATACTGTCTGTGTAGACATGACACCGAAAACAGTTACAGGCCCAGTAACTGTGTACGACCATCATACTACAGGACAGGACTCAAACGCAAGACTCCTTTTTCAGGAGTTTGCACAGTTAATACCCGAGTCTATACGAGTATTAATTGAGTTTGCTGACCTGTCGGATAAGATGGACGTTGGGACCCTGTTTAAGAAGGCGGACAGGAAGTTCACGTCCCTTACATTTGGAGCCTTGCCTGGTATACTGCGTCATTCACGTAAGAGTGACTATGAGGTGCTGATGATTATGTACCCCATATTTGAGGGGTTTCTATACTCAAAAGAGGCACTCAGCAGGGCTTCTGATTTTATCGAGAAGCGGGTTGTATTCCACAGGGGTGGTACAATTGCTTCCTACAAAATATCGTATAAGGAGGATCAGTATAAGGTAAACAGTAGTTTATTTAATGGAAGGAATGTACATGTGGTTATTCTGAAACAGGATAACAACACAGTAATACATGTTAATCAAAATTTTACAACAATTGATCTGAGACAACTGAAAGATGTTATTGATGAAGATGACCGGTGGTTCTACCACCATAATGGACACTTAGCATGTTGTGGTTCTAGGAAGAACCCTACTAAGTGCCCAACTAAGTATACCGTAGACCAACTGGTCTACTTAGTATCCGAAATTATGGATACACCCATACCCATACCAGAGGAGGACGTAGCGTGAAAACAACCATTACCATTGAAAACACCAGTGACCTAGGTATATTGGTCGAAACCTACCTTTCCCTTAAAGGAGAGATTGAGGTTATTGAGGCCAAGGCTAAAAAGTCTATGGCACCTGCCCAGGCTAAAATAGTTGAGATTCAGAAGACCGCAGTAGCAGCACTAGGTGAGAAGAAGAAAAAACAAGATGAAATTCTTGCTGTAGTGAAGACCTTCATGATGGCCTCGGAAGAGAAGGCCTTTATGTTTCCTGTTGGGTCCATCACATCTAGGACCAAGAAAGTCTACACAGTTCCCGACAAGGACATCACCCTTGCCGGGTTAGAAGAGCTTGGTCTCCCTGAATACATCAGGACCAAGAAAGAAATCAAAATGACTGAGATAAAAGAACTTAAGGCAGAGGTTCTCCAGGACATCGGTGTTGACGTGAAAGATGACCTGGACATATGGATAAAAGCGGCTTGACGACCACAGTACCATCGCGGTAAGATAGCAAAATCAAAAAAATAAGGAGAGGCACACATGGGAGCAAATTTCGATTATAAGGAACTGATAGGGTTCTTGGAGATGTACGCACACGCGAAGTTTGACTATACGCATATTTGTCCGTATATCGTAGGAGAGTCGGGCATTGGAAAATCCGAAATCATGGAGCAAGTCTTCGTGAAAGCAGGATACACTATGATACAGTGCCAGATTGGCACAAAGACTCTGGAATACTTCATGGGACTCCCAGAGATCACAAAATGGCAGGAGGTTGTCCGCGACAAAAATGGAGTCGCAGTGATGCAACCACGACTGGGCTTAGACGGAAAGCCTGAAAAGACGAAACAGATTGATGAAAAGGGTAACCCTGTTATTGATGAAAAGGGTAACTCAATAATGATACCGGTATTAGAACCAAAAATGAAAACGATTGCGGAGACTACTTGGACTCCACCGGAGCTTGTTGTGTTGGCTAATCGTGAAGAGAAGGCAGTCATCTTTATCGACGACTTTCATCTTGCTCGAGAAGAAGAGAGAAAGGTCATGTTTGAGTTGCTGACAACGCACAGCATCCATGGCTTTCGCCTTAATGATTCAGTTAAGGTAGTTATGGCAGCTAATCCGCAGGATGCGGAATATGGAGCCACTGTAACTGATCTGCCTAAGCCAATAAGGTCCAGGATTGCAGTGTTCAGGCTCAACCATAACGTTGAGCAGTGGTGTCATGAGTCTCTGGACCGAGGCATCGACAAGAGAATCGTTGCCTTCCTCAGGTTCAACGAGGCGCAGCTTCTGACTGAAGCAGATGATGCTGGTCAGTATGCATGCCCTAGAAGTTACTGGGGCCTTAGTGATTATCTCAAAGCTGGATTCCCTCTCTCAATGAAGCTGACAACAGGATTCATTGGGGCTGGTGCGGCTTCTGATCTCATGGGTTTCCATGACGTGTATCAGAAGTTTGAGGATCCGGCGAATCGTCCAAAGAAATGGACCAATCTCGGGAGCGATCATGCTAAGAAGGCTGCTTTCACCGCATACCTTATGATCAAGGATGACCTTGCTCTCATTAAGAAGTTTGTGGTAGACATGACACATGACAAAGACTCTAGTGCCTTTGCCATCCTTCTTCTCAAGTCTATCTCATCTAAAAGAGACATTGACGATCCCAGGTGTCTTGAGGTTTTCGACATGGTTGATAATCAGGACATCATTGAGTGTCTCGGTTACGTCTAAGGTAGTTAACAAGGGGGCACGAGAATCAGTTCTTGTGCTCCCTTTTCAATTCAGGAGGTCACTATGATAAAAAGGGTAAAAAGCCCTGGCTATAATTATGTGTTTGACAGTGAGAAGGGGTTATTTATTCGCTGGGGTAAAACAAAAGATGATGATCCTTTATTCTCTCCAGTTGGGCCGGAGATCCTGGATCTTGAGATGTCCACGATCTGCCCTAGAGCCTGTGAGCATTGCTACAAGAGCAATACGAACGAAGGTAAGATGATGACGTTTAGTACGTTTAAGGATATCTTTCAAAAGTTCCCTAAAACGTTGACCCAGATCGCATTCGGTATCGGATCGTTCAGGGAAGCGAAATCGGAGCTGCTCGCAATGATGGAGTATTGCAGAGCTAACAGTTACAACAAAGTAGTTCCAAATGTAACTGTTAACGGAGAAGATCTTACTACTGAAGACTATCAGGCTCTCGCAAAACTATGTGGAGCAGTGTCCGTGTCCTTTTATGACAAGGACAACTGCTACAGGGCAATAAACGCCCTTACGCAAAATGGGCTGTCACAAGCAAACATCCATATCATCCTTTCGGAAGAAACGTTACCTCTTTGTTATGAGGTAATGGATGATTTCCATAATGATGCTAGGCTTTCCATGCTCAATGCGATCGTCCTTCTGCTTCTTAAGCCGAAGGGTAAAAGGAATGTTCTTCACCCTGTACAGGACATGGGAAAGATAAAGGACTTGATTGATTATGCTTTTGAGCATGACGTTCCAATTGGGTTTGATTCCTGTACGGCTCCAATGTTTCTGAAGTCTGTGGAGCATAGAGAGGACTTTAAGGACCTGTCGATGACAGCAGAGCCTTGTGAGTCCTTTGGCCTCTTTTCTGCATATGTAAACGTGGATGGAGACTACTTTCCATGTTCTTTTGCTGAAGGTGAAGGAGATTGGAAAGAAGGAATGTCCGTGGTGGATTGCAAGGACTTTCTTAAGGACATCTGGTATTCGGAAAAGCTGGATGGATGGAGAAAGAAGTCTCTTGCATTGTCATCAGAGTGTGACTGTACCCTGTCTTCTCTCTGCAGGCCGTGTCCTATCTTTGACATAACTCCATGTCAGAGAGAAAACAGAAGACCAAAGGAGATGGAGGCATAATGAAGATTAGGACAGGATTTGTATCTAATTCAAGTTCCTCCAGCTTCATACTCTTTTTTAAAAAGGGGCATCCTAAGACAATACATGAGCTTAGGACTCTTCTTTTTGGAGAGGGCGAGACTGTTATTGGGTCTTCTGGAACAGAGTACAAAGCACAGACTATAGCAAAGACTGTGTTTAAGGATATAAAGAAGGCTAAGCCACTTACGAAGGTAAAGCTTTCTGAGCTACTGCAAGCGCTGTCTACGAGACATTGTGACCCTAATTATCCAACTGGGGGAAAGTCTTACGCAGAGGTGTTCATAGAAAACATTAAGTTTATGGACGGAGTATCGCCTGTGCTAGACATGCTTGAGACACATGACTCGTACAAGCTAGAGTACGAGGACAATGCCTCTCCAATAGAGGCTGACCTGGAACATAGTGGGTTTCTTGATAATGTTCTGGGCTTTACCTTAAATAATCATTAGAAGGAGATATAATGACAAAACCAGCTTCAGCTTCTGTAAAGGAGAAGGGAAAAGAGAAGCCGATGCGCACCTATGAGCAACTGCAAAAGCAGTTCAGGCCTACAATTAACAGCTTAACTGCTGGCCTTATCATCATAGAGCATGTGCTTGGATACTTCCTTGCGAAGTTCCAGATTCACATTGTTCCGGATGAAAAGGCAGGTGATCGTAGGTTTAGGGGCGCTCCTGGAATGACGGATGGAAGAGACATCTATTTAGTTCCAGGAAATATGGAAACAACCCCATCCCCTGGAGTTATCCAATTTATTATTGTCCACGAGGTGTGCCACCTCTTCCTGAATCATCATGATAGAAGAGGGTACAGAGACCCAATCTTGTGGAATCTTGCTGCTGACTGTGAAATACATGAACAGTTCATCAGGCCACATTTAAGGAACACCAATGTATCCTGCCTTCCTGCCGCTAGAAAGTCTACTGATGACATAGAGCATTATATGGATTCTCTGTGTATATCGGCTAAGTACCTGAAGAAGGCGAATGACACCATAGATCCGGGAGACCCGGCAGAAATAATCTTCGATAAGCTCAAAAAAGAGCAGGACAAGATTAAGATCGAAATTGTCGGGTTTGGTTCCGGTGACGGTTCCGGTGACGGTGACGGTGATGGTGACGGTGACGGTGATGGTGACGGTGACGGTGCTCCTAACGGAGGAGGGGGTGATGGTAAAAATGGTACTGTTCGTGTAAAAGTTACAATTAATGGGGAGAGTAGATACACTCAATACTCTTTGGATGAGCTTCCCCAGGAAGTAAAAGACCAGATCCAGAGAAGTGTTTCCGAAGCCCTTCAATCAGCAAAGATGAGGGGATCGGAAAGTGCAGCTATCTTTGAGCGTGTACTTAAGCGTTCACGTGTTGCAAAGAAATGCCTCTCTCTTATCAAGAATTTTGCTAAGCATCTGGATGCTAAGATGGGATACCTGTGGTCAAGGAGAACCTTCACAAGAAGGAACTTGATTATCAAGAACTTCCCAGGAGTAATGAAGAAAAAGAAAGTAGTCCGGACTATGGCTGTTGCCATAGATGAATCTGGGTCTATGAGTGATCAGGAGATAAGTGAGATCATTTATGGTCTTTATGATCTGATCACGAGCAGCCTGGTCCACATCAGGGAGCTGGTAATTATCCGGCATGATGTGGAAATAAATGTCGAGAGGATCCTTGAGACCTCCAAGCTTGGAAAGTATGTACGGAAGTTTGGAGGAGGGACTTCTCACCAGAATGTGTTTAAATTCCTTAAAAACGAGGAAGAGGACAAGAAGGAGAAAGCACCTTGTCTTGTCGTATTTATAACTGATGCATGCAGTGACATAGAGCACATGCCATGGAATCAGTTGAAAATGGAAAAGCTGTGGCTCATCACAGGAGATACAGACTATGAGGGGAACATGGAGAAACTACCCGGGATAGGTAGGGTCTTGAACGTTAATAAGACAGAAGCCGGACAGTAAAAGGAATACAAGGGGCATGAGTATAATGTTCATGCCCCTTTTTAACAAATTTTAGGAGAGAAAGATGAAAAGACGACTAGTGACAACAAATAAGAAACGTTGTCTTATACAAATAACTTATCTTTTTGTCTGCTTTCTACAGACAATAAAAAGCCCTGGACGAGGGCTTTATCTTAGGAGGGGTAATGGCGGCTCGTATTGCTGATCTACTTGGTCAAAAGGCCAGAACCGAAATTAAATTTAAAAATAAAAAGAAACAGGCTGCTCCAGTAGAAAAGTCTGTTGAAAAGCCTGCTCCAAAGAAGGTTGCGAAGCCTGTTCCTGCTCCAAAGAAAGTAAAGGAAGTTCAGGAGAAGACTTCTCCTAGGAAAGGCAGAGGGTATACAGAGGAAAACATTCGTGTATACTCTGACATGGCAGCTGTCCGTAAAAGACCTGCTATGTACATTGGATCAGTGAAAGATGCAACTCCTCTGGTTAATGAAGTCTTGGATAATGCCAATGACGAGGCTATGGGAGGCCACGCTAGCCAGGTTGTTGTTCAGAAAATGGGTGACGAGATAATTGTCACTGACACAGGAAGGGGTATGCCACTTGGAGCCAAGAAGGAGAAGAGCGGGATGGTCCCTGTTCCTGTTCTTCTTTGTACGAAGCTCCACTCAGGCGGGAAGTTTGACTCCCGGGCCTATGAATATTCCTCCGGTCTTCACGGAGTTGGGCTGGTGGCAGTTAACGCACTCAGCTCGTTCTTTGAGATAGAGGTGTACAAGAGTGAGAGGAATAAGAAGAAGGCCCCAAAAGGGTCCTATTTTTACTTCAAAGGTACCTTCAGGAATCAGAAGCTCGAATCTAAAGAGGAGAGTACTGTGTCTGGTAAACGCCCGTTCTCTACCAGGGTTACGTTTACTCCTGATAAGAACGTGTTCTCTTCGATCGGGTTTGACATAGACCATATCAGACAACGTATGGAGTTTATGGCTGCCTGGAACAAGAAGAATACAACATACTTTTTAATAAATGGGGAAGTACAGGAAGAGATAAGTGCAACCCCAGATAGTTTCTTTCAGAAGTATGTAACTAAAGGTAGAGAAACTATGATGGATCCTATATGTATCAGCATAGAAGATAAGAAGAATCACAGGAAATTGGTGGTTACTCTTGCTATCTGTGATGATGCTAGAAGGGATACATACGGGTTAGTTAACTTCCTGTTAACACCTCAGGGAACACATATAACTGGTGTAACAAATTCTTTCAGTAATGTTATGCTAGGTCTTATAAGTTCCGGAAAGAAGGCAAAAGAGACTGAAATGTTAGAAAAAGGGGATACAACCATTGGACTTAGAATGATGGTTAGCATCTTTCTTCCTGAGAACATCCTATCTCTTGATGGTCAGACCAAGGAAAAGCTGGAAACAGAGAGGAAGCATTTTCAGGGCTTACTTGATCAGTTTGAAATCCAGCTGGCCTCTGAGCTTAAGTCTCATCCGATGATAGGTGAGATCATAGCACGTATACGTGCTTATCGTGCTAAGCTTGAGCATAGCACTGTTTTTAAAAATAGGTCTGTGCGTGGGATCACTTCTGAGGAAGATATCCTCATAGACTGTACATCCAACAATGGAGAGCTGTACTTGGTAGAGGGTGAGTCTGCTCTTGGTGGATTCAAGATGGCTAGAAATCCTGATTGCCATGCGTTGATACCGATGGGCGGGAAGGTCACTAATCCTATAGCTGCCTCTATGACTAAGCTTCTTAGGAGTAAGGAGTTCTCAAGTCTAGTGCAGGCTCTAGGCATAGGGGCTCGTTTATCCATGGATACAGTGATAGATGTCTCAAAGTTACGGTATCGTCGTATCATAGTGTCTTGCGATGCTGATGATGACGGAAAGCACATTACTGTACTGGTATTAGCTTTCTTCATGCGATGGTATCCAGAGCTTGTTAAAAGCGGCTTCATCTTCGTTGTTGAGGCTCCGCTCTTTAAGGTGACATCCAAAAGAAAAAGGATGCCAGCGTGGTCTTTTAAGGAAGCTCAAGCCTTAATGGATAAATTTCCTGGATCTACTCTTACACGATTTAAGGGTTTAGGGGAAATGAATCCTGATGAGGTAAAGGAGTATTTACTTACTCCAGGGTCAAGACGGCTTCTTCAAATTAAGTGGGCTGATGAAAGCTCAATAGAATACGTGACGGCTCTTCTTAACTCTTCAGAGTTAAGGCAGAAGCTAGTCGATGAAAAGGAGTAATAATGCCAATTAAGGTAACACATATGAAAGGCCTATCACAAGAGGACCTCACCTCTTTTATGAGAAAAGCAATTAAGAAGGAGGGCGAAACTCAGGGATCTGTTGTAAGAAAGTCGATCAGATCCTTTTACTGGAGAACCCTCTTTCCAGAGTTTACGGCTGACGTCATTGAGACATGGTTCAGGCGTCAGGAACGCTACAACGGGACCCGCCAGATGGAGCACGCGGTTTTCATAGCGTATGTTTCTGGGATTTCTGATGGAATACCATGGGCAGTCAACAACTACTGGAGGGGAAACATAGCACTCCAGCTTAAACACGCTTTGAGCGTGTGCTTACCTATTAGAGCGTCTATGGGTAAGCTTCCATTTACTTTCTTTCCTCGTATGAACTTTAAGTACGCCCGCTCCTCAGAGCAGGCAACGCATTTGATAGATGCAACCGCAATGGCACTATTCTTGACTAATGCAAGAATAGAGGATAAGGTTAGCTTTATTGTGGAAAGTCCGCCAATTTCAGGGTGGCACGAGTCTAATAGAGCATCTGTGCTGTCGGTTCTAGCTTCTGCTAAAAGTACCCAAGAGCTGTATGCCATGATAGAGGTCCTTTCTACATCTGTTAATAAGGATTTCTATGTAATGGCGTATGCGAAGACATTAGCTGGTGACGTAAGTGAACGCGCCTTTCTTGATATTCTGGAGTCAGGAGGGCCTGTAGTGGATGACATTGATCCCTTACTACTATTCCCGGTACTGTTTGATAGCCTATCAGCATCAACTGCTATCAAAGTACTGCAGGCCCTTAATAGTAATCAGCGCATAAAGGGACGTTCTTTTCTAACGGATGCTGTTCTTCTTGGGATACTATCCAGGAATAGTGAGAACTCCGTTAGAAATATTGTGTTAACATCAACCCCCGGTGCGGGGAGAGTTGAGGTTCTTCGTAAGAAGAACGAGAATGATATCATACGCATACGTGCTGCGTATGATAAGGCTATGGCCTTGGCTGGTGAGAAAGAAATGAGTGCTTAGATGTATGGGGCTGGTATTATAATGGTATCAGCCCTTTTCCTGGAGGAAACCACGAATGAGAGAGAAAATGATAAGTGTAGACATCGCAGAGGCCATACGGAGTAACTATAAGGCCTTTGGGAAAAAGGAGAATGAGGACCGTAAGATCCCTAAAAGACGTGATGGCCTACGGCCTGTATCTCGTAGGGTCCTTTACTCCTCATACAAGTGTGGGATTGGAACAAAGTCTATGAAGAGTGCAGTCATCTGTGGAGATTGTTCTGGACACTATCATCCTCACAGTGACGACATCATATACGGTGCCCTGGTAACTCTAACAAAGTCTGGGCTGTATGAGACTCAAGGAAATTTTGGGTCTATTCATGGGATGTCTCCTGCTTCCCCCGCTGCCAAACGGTATACGGACTGCAAATTAACAAAAGAAGCCACAGATATGATGTTTGGCTTAATAGACTTTGTGCCGTACACCAAAAATAATTTGAACTTTGAGGAACCTGACTTCCTCCCGACCAAATACCCTCTATGTTACTTCCAGAGTACTCTTAACTCTGGTATTGGTTTTGGTTATAGGGGTGATTACCCATCTTATAAGCTTGAAGACCTCAAACAGCGTTTGTTCTGGCTTATAAAGCAGAGGAAAACAGAACCAATCATCGAACCCTATTATGGTGACTACTTAGAAGTTAAATCTTCAAAAGATGAACTAAAGAGACTTCTGACTACTGGGGAAGGGTCCATTACCTTTGTACCTAAAGTGGTTATCTCCGGACCTAAAACCATTTCCATCCTTGCGAACAGCATGGCTGGTAATTTTAAGAAGCAGGTCTTTTCAGTGTTTGATGACAAGATGCTCAAAGCTGGACAGGTTGGTATTGTAGACAGGTCAACAACCAAGACAGAGGTTGTTATAACTTTCTACGGAAGAGGAATAAATCCGAAGGATTATGTAAAGTTGCTCTCCGATAGACTGTCCTTCGCTGTATCATACAACTGCATCTTTGTAAATGATGACCGGTCTATCGAGAAGGTGTCTGTTGATCAGATGCTTGTTGAGATATACCAGCAGTACAAGGATCTCTTCTTTAAGAAGATTGATTATGATGTTCAGCAGTTACAAAGAAAGATCTCAGACATGGACATAATCGCAAAAATTAGACCATTTCTGAGAAGACATCTCGGAAGAGAAGTCACTGCTGAGCTGTCATCTATAATATCAGACCTTTCCAGGAATGCATCAATTCCTGTAGAAGACATCTCCAGGGTCATTGGTGCTTACAGCATCAAGGTACTCTTAACCTGTAATACAGACAGTACTGCCTTACAGGCAAAAGTTAAGGAGACGACTGCTAAAAAGACTGAAGCAGAAGTCATATCTCATTACTAATAATTTAAAGGGGGTTTCATGGTAACCGTGAGCTCTTTTACATATTTACAGCATAATAGTATGCTGGAAATTACCCTATCATCGGACAATGACACCCCTCTTTCGGATAAGTGGTTAGCGCACCAAGATGGTCTATTTAGGGAGGGTGCCTCTGACTCATTCGAAGTAGTTGGTAGCAGCAGTACTACACGGCTAACAGGTTGTTACAAAGCTCAAAAGGAGCTTCAGTTACTAGTACAAGTAAAGGAGAACGGACCTAATGACAGTGTTACTGATGTAACGTTAGAAATAGACTCGCTGGGTTTTATCCTTAAGGTTATTATCCATAAATATAACTGGAAGAAGGAGTACTACAAGGAACCATGCGACGTCCTTTACAGGGAGACTCCTGAGAAGGAGGCATTATTTAGAATGGTAGCAGGTAAACGTCTGTCTTCCGTGGCAGATACACTTTTGTTTATGGATAAAAGTGTATATGACTTACCATGCTTTGCTAAGGCTATTTATTATAAAAGCCTTGCACAGGGAAACCTGGCGTCATTTCAGTTTACATACAGAAGCGCTGACCTTGCGCATAATGGCACCAATAGGAGGTCATACCAGAACATGCTACACTTGCTGCCATTAGCAGAGGCAATGGTACAAAACCCAGAATCGCCTTTACTAAGGCGTGTTGTAAGCTCTGCAGGAAATGAAGGACACGCGATTCATTTCTTGTATGCACTTACACATGGGAAAGTGACCACTAAGAGGGCAGCTACTTATGGTGTAGGGCTTATAGTGGAGGCACGCGGTACTGTGTCTCTTGAGTTAGTAGAAGTGATAATGGAGTATATAGGAAAGCAAGGACTGAGCAGCCCCAGGCTACTCAACATGATTGTTAAGTCAAAACATGTTGGGAAGTTCATAAAGGCAAGCTCTGGAGAAGTGAGAGAAGATCTTATTAGCAAGTTCTCTGCCCTTAATGTAAGTGATATCCATGGAGATACTCTACAAGACCTCATGTTGCATGATTGTTTTGGGATACCAGAAGTGGTAGAAAAGGCAAGAGAGGTCTTGTTCTTTCTAATCACTTCCTGGGAAGACCTCCCTTATTTTGATGGTGATAGCCCTCCCAGGCCTAAGGTACACTATGAAAGTAAAGAGTCCTTCATTACCTTTGCTACTCGTGGGGAATGGCCACAAGAGTTTGAGGACATCTATCTTTTCTTCCCAACCACTAAGATAATGTACTATCTCTACAGGATAGAGGCAGGAGAGGCCGGGCTTATCACCTACTTTGAAGATACCTGGGTTCTAAGTCAACTAGTCAGCTCTGTAACTACTTATCCTAGATTATTGATGTGGTTCTTAGGGGTGTTTAGTAGAGTTTTATACTCTGAGGACCATCTTGACATCCTGAAAGAGTGTCCTAGTCTAATGGAACTGCGTTCTGGGCTTTTGTATGAACGGGAGTTTCTCATAGGCACACATACGCCAACTATACGTAAGTTGATACATCTTCTTACTAACGACTTTAGCTGGTGTTGTGGGTACTCGCATCTAGGGCTAGTGTTGTCGATGGATGAGGCAACGGAAAATACGAGAACTCTTTCTAATACTGCTTTAAGGCTAGAAAAATAAGAGGAGGGGTTATGACAACCATATGGTGCTTACTTATTCCCCCAAGTGAATGTAAGTATCTTCATAAAAAGATAGAAATGACTACAGTACTAATGGAAGAAAATGGGCATAGGCCCATTTTTTCTATCTTTGGGAGTGAGTTTCCAATAATACGAATACAGAAAAAGTATCCGTATTACCTAATTACTGTAGACAAAGAGGTACCCTTTGGGTGCACGGAGGTTACGTGCAATGTTACATTTACTCTATCCCAGATTGTGTGTGGGATTCATGTGAGGGTGCCAATAAGGAAGAGAGCGCTGTTCAATAGAAAGCAGGAAATTGACAGCATGAGCAGATCCGATGCGGTCCCTTACCTCATGCATAAGTTAGACTATGGGATGAGTGTCTCGTATAAAGAGATGTATAGTGTGGTATCTACCCTGTTCTATAAGATAGATGCGGGGGCGATGACACACTACCTTTTTATTAAAAAGGTAGTTAGTGCTGGCTATAGCTCAAAGCTATTAGTGTGTTGTATTAATTACTGGGATAAGAACCACAGTCTCGGATCATTCCAAGGACTTCCCCTCATAGCCGTGCTGGAAGCCTTATACGCTTTCGGTGCGAATCGAAAGCTTGTGGTAAAGGCAGTGGCTATCATGTTTAAGAAATTCCACATGTCTCATGTGATGCTAACAGACCATCAGTTTCCAGTGCCTTTCTTTAGGAAGCTTGGGTGTCCGAAGGAGCTTGAGTTTCTAATGATACATACTAGGAACGTGGAAAGCCTAGTAACGGACCTCTCGACCATAGCAACACCGGACAGCATCTATGGTGTTCTGAAGAATGGATCTTCTTTTTACTTAAGAAGATTAGCCAAGGAGACGGGTAATCATGATCTTGGGTTATGTAGCCTACAGACGGATAGCGCCCTAGGCTCTATCAGGGCTGCATACGATAGAAAACTAGACCTGAATGAGATCATACCAAATGCGTACCATTCCTATGGCAAGGACGCACGGGCAACTATGATGGGTCTAATAACTGATAGTGTTCATCAGTGCTTATCTCGCACGAACATATATGGTAGTTCAGAGGTGGCACTACGTTTTCTTCCGGAGAACCTATTTAGTACTGGGTGGCCGACACAAAACTCGCAAAAGTTTGTGGACATTCTAGAAAAGCTCTTACGTGGGCAAGCACATTTGCTTGACGATGAAGTGCTAAAGTACCTTCTTACTACAAACAATTCCTTTTCTAGTGATCCGTTATACAGGCACTCTGTATTACGATGTATCACTAATGATACACGGATAGCTCAGGTGTTACTCAGAGTCACCCCGGATAAGGGGGAGATTATAGCAGCATTTAGGAAAAAGAGAAGAACGTATAAAAATGCCTACGCTACTATGCTAAAGAGGGTTCTTAAAGAAAGAAAAAAGAGAAAGGAGAAATAATGGAATTAGAAAAAGAGAAACTAAAAGAAATGAAAGAATTTCTTACTAATAAGAGGAAGGAGTCTGGGTTTGAGTGGATAGTTAATAAAGACTCGGATAGTGTGGGCCCAAGACTGGCACACTATATCATGAACGACTGGAAGGACCTCGATTGGTATGCAGATGAAGATATAGCCATACTTCTAGACGGGTTTCGATACTCTAGTACCTTTGAAGACACTTCACGTCTTTTTCATGCGCTAGTGTACGTGAGCATCTATTATATCCATGATGCATACACTAAAGAGAGGGTCATGGCTGGCGTTCGCAGAGCGCTAGGAAGCATGTCCTCATCTAATCTTAAAATGTTATTGTTGCATAAAGAGGCACCAGAACGCCTTCAGGCGAGCATCTCTGAGCTTCTGAAGGAGAGGGGAAACGATGGGAAAAAAGAAAAAAAGAGTAAAGTTACCAGAAGAAGCGGCAAAGGAGATACTGCAGAGTCTAGAGGATAGAGGGTTCTTCACATTAATGGCTAAGGCTGGTGTAAACCCTACCTACTCTTCTGAAATAAAAGAAGTTGTCGATGACATGTTTACCTCAGGGTACACACACGGGCGCGAAGAGGGCTTTGATGCCGGATACGAAGACGGCTACAACGAGGGGAATGCAGACGGAAAAAAAGCAATGGAAGAGGTAGCGTATGAAATGGCCTTTACTGCCCTCAAGAAACAAATTGTAGATGGTGTTCTATATGCTTTATTAAAAGATTTAAACAAGGGCCATCCATCCATTATGAGGATGATCCTAATGAAGCATGGCAAAAATGATGTACTTAGGGAAGTCATCAAAAGGGTCATGGCTGAAAAATAGAAAGGAGTAAAAATGACTGAAAAAGAATGTGAATTTCTAAGATTCTCCGAGGAATTTAGCTCTTGGGGGAAAAATATATACGTTGGAATAAGAGACGTGTGGGCATACTGCACTATGATAAAGAACCTGATAGATTCCGGAGTGATTACTGTTGATGTAGAAAAACTGAAGACATTCAATCCCTCCAAATGCCAGAAAGCGATTGGTTGTATATACATTATGGCAACCAAGGATCCTATATTTAAGAAGAAGGGGCATATGGCTCTACGCATTGCGTACCATATGGCTACCGATTTCAAGGACAGCCCTCTGGACGATAAGAGTAGTTCTGTAAAGGAGCTTATCCTTTACCATAAGCCAGAGTTGAAACCATGCTTCGTTAGTAAGGATTTTAAGAAGCTATCCCCATCACAGAGGAAGGAGACATATTTCCAGATTGGAAAAGAACATGCCAAAGGTGACGCATCGTACCATGTCAGAGCATCCGCTTATTATCGTAAGGGGGGCTGGAGTGATTTTGACTGGTATACAGACAAAGAGTTGTCTTTAGTCAGTATGGGAATCTGGGAAGCTACTCTGTTTAGTACTGAAGAAGCGCCAGCTACTTTTGTATTAAAGAAAATGCTTAAGACAAAGAGCGGGGTGAAGAAGATAATAACTGGAACTAGGGCATGGAACATATGGTGTACCCAGAATCGACATTCTGAGAATTACCCTATTATGTGGCTCACCTTGAAGGACCAGTACATGAGTAAGGCCTCTACGTTTTTCTCGTACGCTTCCGGATCTATGCTAACCACGGCTGTCCTTAACTGTGGTAATGAGCAGGCTTCTGATGTTTTACAGAAGGCACTATGTATAAAAGCAGCTAGAAACGCTGCTAATGCTAAGGAGGGCTTATGCCAAACTGGTGTAGCAACATAGTAAAGATATATGGTAGCGATGAGCACCTCCAGGAGTTTATGGAGCGTGTAAGCGGCTACCATGCTATCTATGGTAATGATCATCCTGAGTATTGGATGGAGGTCCTATCAAAAAAGCATCCATTTTGTTTTAATGCAATCCTGCCCTCTCCACCAGAGGTTAGTTTAGGAACATACAGCAACAATGGGTTTGGTTGGTGTGTGGAAAACTGGGGAACAAAATGGGATATACATTCGGATGACACTTTCTATAATGAAGATCCGGATGACTGTGACCTCTCTCTGAGCTTCTCTACAGCCTGGGGCCCTCCCTTAGGTGTGTACAACGAGCTAGCCCAGCTTTTCCCTAACCTTGTCTTTGACATGTTCTGGATTGAACTTGGGATGGCTTTTGGTGGACATCTACATATAGAGAAGGGACAGCAGACAATATCTGAGATATCTAGTGATGAGCCAGAGTACCGAACCCTTGCAGAAGATATCTTTGATATAGATTCGTCTAGCTTTATTGATGAAGAAGAGGATCTCTAATGGACACACGAGTTCCTAAAAAGATTATTATAAGGAGGTTCCATGTGGTATAAACCAGAAGGAACTAGTGTTATCTGTAAGGAAAACTTTGCAGATATTCTAGAGGAAGTTGGATTTAAGCTTCCTGAAAAGGGAAAAAGCGCCCTCCTGTACTGGCTTGACAGGCACTGTATCGCACGGGTTGCGGTATCAAAAAGTGGGTATGTAGTGACAAGCTGGGAACAGGCGGTTGAAGATGGAGTTCCCCCATCAGTTCAAATGTTGAGGATTGATAATATAACTGGGGAGATACAACTCATATTCATAACAGAAGTAGCCAACGGTTGCTGTAAGACTCTGTTGGGAAGAGAAGTATCTCTCCAGGTGTCTCGGTTTGTTATTGAGGCCTTAGGGTAGCACCATGCACAGTAGATTGTATTATATGATGGAGCATGCCGTAAAGGACAACATAATCGATTTTGAAGAGTTTTATGAGGATGATGCCTCCATATTTGATGTGGCACAACACAGTCCTATATGTTCTGGTATTGACTATGTAGCAGAACCAGATAATTTAGAGGAGGATATGTCTTATGTCCATGATAACATTTTTGGATCATTGTCAAAAGTAGAACATGGGGTTTTACGTATTCCGCCTGTGGCTATGGAGTTCTATGTGGACAAGGTAAAGTGGGTACCGGTGGAAACAGCACGTAAGAGCTTTGAAGAGTTGACCTCATTGTATGCACGGTTAGTTAACGGCAACTATGTAAATGGCGGAGCAGGGGGTGTTTTATACCATTTTAAGCAAGAACTCTCTATTATGCGTTATAACGGAGCCCCTTCTCTGGAATGGGCAGGTTCCTCTTTCGGAGATTTCGTGGTTACTACATTAGCTAGGCCCTACCTAACCATCTATGATTCATTTATGGTTAAGGCCCTCTTTATTGACCACCTGGCAACTAAACCAGCTACAGTATTTTCAATAATACAGATTTTTGACTATCACTGTTAAAGGAGTGCTTGATGCTGAACCTTATGTCACATGGATGTATGAGAAAGGATCAAGAGGAGCCCTTTGACTTTAGCACATTACAGGATCTTGGTATAGCTGCTAAGTTGGGAAGACTGGAGCCTTTTCTTTCTTTTTCCACAGATGCGCTGGTGTCTAGCTATCAAAAAAGCGCAGCTCATATGCTGTTGTGTGTGGCTGCGACTAATGGAAACACACAGGTGGTCTCACACTTACTTAATAGTGGAGTAGGCCCAAAGTCTAGGGACTGTTCCCCTTTTGTACACGAAGGTGGCTTGTCACCGTTAGCTCGAGCGCTCATCTTTGACCAGGACGCGTGTGCTCTTGTTTTAGCAAGAGCGGGGGCGTGGCTAGATGACTACGATATTTTACTTGGAAGCTGCCCACTGCTTGTGCTAGTGTCTAGGTTCCCTACTGATGACTGCTATAGGTATGCTGATTACTTATTCGGAAATGTGGATAGTGCTCTAAAGTCGTTGTCTATCTCAGGTCGAGATGACACCGTCAGGATGGCAGCAATCGCAGTCCTACAGAGAAAAACTGTGGCCAACCACCACGCAAGGAGGTTTAATGGCTCGAAAACTCATCATCCTCTTCCAAAAACCATCTGAGAAATTATCTGGATGGTCAGTCGTGTTAGGGTTCTGGAAAAAAGGTAAGCGCCCTGAGTTCATAACATGGGAGAGGAAGGATATTGATGACACTCTGTATTCTGGTCATTACTACGCAGAGCTTCCAGCGGCTTACGCTGATTTTAAGAAAAGGAGGTGATTGTTGGCACAGTGAAGATATATAACCAACCACTAACTATGAGGTACTAGTGCGTCTGTTCGTTCAGTTACAAAGATGAGGAAACCAATGAAATTAAAGGGGTTCAAACGAAAGCTAAAACAAAACAGATTAACAGCCGGCAATGTAAAGCTGTCGAAGAAAATTCTGATCTTTAATCTTCCTTCTGGTAAGCAAGGTACTTGTCCAATTACCTGTAATAGCTGCTATTCTCTAAGAACTGAGAAGAGGTGGCCTAATGTTAAGGTATGGAGGAATGAGAATCTGCAGCTTGCCAAACATAATCTACCCGTGTTAGAAGAGTGTGTACACGGGCAGTTGTACAGGTCAAGGAAGAGTATTGTCAGAATTCATGAGGGTGGGGACTTCTTCTCTCAGCCATATCTGGACATGTGGTCTGGAATAGCAACTTCTTTTCCTGATAACCGTTTCTATGCCTACACAAAAACCTTAGAGTTGTTTAACTTCTCTAGGTTCTCAATCCTTCCAAACGTTAACATAATTAATAGCCATATTGAGGGTAACATTAATTATGGAAGTCTGAACTATTGTAATAGCCTTGTGGAAGAGTATGGAGCGTTTCTCTGTCCAGCAACCTTAGATAAGCACCTGGGCAGAAAGAGGAAAACTGTATGTGGAGAAGATTGTACCTACTGTATAACAGAGGCAGCTCCAGTGTTCTTGAAACATTAATAATTTAGCAGGGGGGTGGTTATGTATGACACTCCCCTCCTTTGGAGGATTCATGTGTAAAAAGGATGATATCGTTTCCATAGTGAGTGAGATACAGATAGAAGAGAAGGAATGGGTTGATAAGAAAGTGGACTGTGCCCTAAGAGAAATGGCGAAGAGAAGGACCCCATTGTGGAAAAGGGCTCTATATTTTATGGGGAAGCTGGTGAGAAAAAAAGAGTAGCTTTTTCCTGTTGTATGGAGTATCCTAAGTGGCACATTACTTTGGAGGATCTTCTATGACATTATGGCACTTGGCTGACATCCACTTCGGAAAGGTGAAACAGGAAACGATTGAGGACTTCTATAAAGTTACTGATGGGTTAGATAACCCAGATAAAATTATAATAGCCGGAGATCTGTTTCACTCATCTTACTATTTTGAGGATGAGACTACCAGGAATGTTCTTTTCTTTGTGGATTACCTTCTATCCAAGTGTCCTGACGTATCTTTTACTAAAGGAACACACTCCCACGACAGGAGTAACCTTCTTACATTAAAAGATATATTCAAGGACAGGATTGAGGTGTATCAGTCACCAACAGATGAGGGAGGCTTTTGCTTTGTACCAGAGCCAACAATTAATACAATTGAGGAGACCATAAAGATGATCTCCAGTACAGATGCTCCTCATCTTGTTTATCACGGCGACATTGAATCTGCTAAATACCCTTCAGGTGTTAACGCAGAGGATAAAAGCAGCTGCTTCTTACGTAAGTCCTTGTTTAAGAAGTTTGCACTAGTGATGGCTGGGCACATACACAGCAACCAGCGTCTAAAAGGAACCAGTATTTATTACACAGGATCCCTGGGAAGGTTTCAGTTTGGTGAAGAGGAGGACAAAGGTTTTTACGTTCATTCTCTTGTAAAGGAGAAATGGGCAAGTGTGTTTATTCCTGTGAAGTCTCCAGCGTATAAAACATACGGGGTAGAAAATGATACCGAACTTGAGGCGCTCATAGCATCTCTTGATAATGAAGAACCGGTTCGTGTTTTAATGTCAAAGTCCAGACAGAAGACACTAACTATTCCAAAGTTTGTAAGTATAGAGGCGAACATCGATAGGACACCGGTCACGTCAAGTAAAATACAGGAACTTGCCGCATCGGATAAGCCGATGTACGATAAGGTGATTACTTACATAGAAGAGAAGATGCAGCTAGAGACCAATGAGATTTTAAAAAAAGAACTCTCTACCGTGCTTAAGCATGTTGGTGTCTAGAAGAATTAAGGAGGCCACCTTATGAGATTATCCAGCCTTGTGGAAAAGTCTTCCTGTACAGATAAAAAGCAATCATCTTGTCAGAAATGTCCTTTAAGCACACGACAGTTTATCCCACCTATACTGCATGATAACAGTAATATCCTTATGGTGGGAGATATACCTGTAAAAGATGAGTCTGACGCTGGTAGGCCTATTGCTGGTAAGGCTGGAAAGATTCTTAAAGAATACCTGGACATCCATGGCATCGACAGGGATACCGTATCCGTTTCGAATGTGGTCAAATGTAGACCAGATGAAAAGGATACCTTCAAGGTAAACCACATAACTGAATGTGGTGACCGATTTTTGGCGAATGAGGTCTCCTCCCTGAAGAGTCTTAAGCTAATAGTGTTGCTGGGTAAAACAGCGTTCAGCTACTTTTTTAATAAGGGAAATTATGCAAAGAGCTGCGGACATTTCATGGCTGGGCACGGCGCTACCTTCTTCTGTATGTTACCACCCTCTCAGGCTTATAAAAGAGAAGAGGAGTTCTCCAATGACATTAAGAAGATAAAGCTGTTTCTAGATGGGGCTTTATTTACTGATAGGAATTACATCGTTGTTGACTCCATGGACAAACTGAAGGCTGCGGAACAGACCCTTTCACAGTATGACACCCTGTCTATTGATATCGAAACAAATATTATTCCAAAGAGACGAGAGATAAAACCTCTAACCTTAAAGACATTTGCGATATCTCCAGAAAAGAATGTGTCATACGGATTCTATATGGAGTGTGATAAGACGATATCCCCCAGGTATCATCAAGAAGCGTGGAGGATGCTGTCTTCTTTTCTTGTGAACCCGAAGATAAAAAAGGTGTTCCATAATGCAGCCTTCGAGTGTAAGCAGTTCAGGCTGAGAGGATGCAACCCAGTAAACTATGATGACACCATGATAGAAGCATTCCTCTTAGATGAAAATAGACCAATCAACTTGAAGGAGCTTGCACACACCTATACTGAGGGGTATAAGAATCTTATCTCAGGATTCAATCAGACCACAGAAAAATTACTGGGTTACAATATGGAAGATGCAGACCTAACACTGCAGCTCCACACTCAGTTTAAGCCGGCCCTTATAAAAAATAAGGGGTTGTTGTGGATATATGATAACCTGATGATACCTGAGACTTACCTCTTTCCAACTATTGAGATGAACGGTGTGCTGTTTGACACCGATTACGCTCTTGAGCTCAACAGAGCTCTTTCTGTTGATGTAGGGCAGCTAGAGGCTTCTATATTCGGAAAGTATCCTATGCTGAGGAACACGAATCTTGACTCCCCTAAGCAACTGGCCGCATTTATGTTCGGTGTACTTGGGCTTAAGCCTAAATCTGAGACGCCCACAGGGAGACCTTCTTTAGCCAAGAACGACCTCACCCTTTTTAAAGAGGATGGTGTTGTACTAGCTGAGTGGATATTGGAAAGGAGAGTAGTGAAAAAGCTGATCTCTACTTATGTGAAGGCTCTTCCTAATTTGTTAGGAGATGACAGTAAGTTAAGCTCTTCGTACTCCACAACAACAGCTAAGACTGGAAGGGCTGCGTCGTCAAAGCCAAATCTTCAGAACATCCCTCGTGACAAAAGAGTTAAGAACACGTTTACTCCTGATCCCGGTAATGTGTTTCTCCAAGGTGACTTCTCCCAGGCGGAATTACGGATAGCAGCTTCGATAGCAGATGAAAAGAGAATGATTGACATCTATAGAAATGATGGAGACATTCATCGGCTAACTGCATCGATTGTTGCCGGAATCCCCCTCGCAGAGGTAACCAAGATACACAGACAGTCAGCTAAGGCTGTTAACTTCGGCTTTATATATGGTATGGAGGCTCTCGGGTTTAAATCCTATGCTAAACAGGACTATAACGCGGAGTTTACAGAGAAAGAAGCTATACGGGCACGGGAGCTATATTTTGAGAACTACTCGGCATTAGCACCATGGCACGCTCGTGTAAAAAGGTTTGCTGAAAAGCATGGATACGTGGTATCTCCTCTTGGAAGAGTACGACGTTTACCTGATGCACAGAACCATACAGACTTCAAAAAGAAAAGTTCTGCGTTAAGACAGGCCCTTAATGCACCAGTACAGGCGACCGCTGCTGATCTTACAGCATACACAATGATCAGAGCTCAGCGGTTCTTAGAAAAAATGGACATGAAGAGTAAGTTAGTTCTAACTGTACACGACTCTATCGTGTTCTCAGCAGTGCCTGAAGAAGTTGAGGCTCTGGCAATGTTCCTTACAGATACGGTAACCTCTCTAGAAAGAAAATTTTCATGGTTAACTGTTCCGATGAAGATGGATTTTGAGATTGGTGACCGGTGGGGAGCACTAAGAGAATGTTCAAATATTGAACAGCTGCTTCAATATCTGCAACTCTGATATTTCACTAAAAAATATTTCCCTTCTAATAAAGAACCTGTTATTATAGATTTGCTGTAAAAAGCAAAAAACATAGTAGGAGGTTCTTATGCTGTTAGAAGGCATGCAGGACATCAAGTCCACCTTCTATCTCCAAGTCGACGGTGAGTTAACTGAGGTAGAAATTAGTCTGGAGAAGGTCTTCGTCGTCAATGAGCACGACATCAAAGGTGAGTTGCTGAGGCACGCTTCCATTGTTGCCTGGTTTGGTATGATCCACAATTCATATCAGCAGAATCTTTCTGCCCTTAGAGGTGAGCAGAAAATAATGGATGCAGAGCTCTATGGTGAAAAGAAAACCATTCTTGAGAGTGCCGGAGCCAGAGCTACCGTTGATGGTATCAAGGCGGAAGTAATCATTGACGCTCGTATGCAGGCAATGAATAAGCGCATACGGGACACAGAGTCGGATGTAGGCGCATTGTTCGCAATTAAGAACGCACTCGACCACAAAAAGGATATGCTTATCCAGCTTGGTGGTTTACACAAAAGGGAAATGGATCTCCAATCCCTCCTGGATCTGCAATCAGTCCATGGAGGTGCATAGGTAAACACACAAAATTTCTTGTATTACCGGTAACCGTGTGGTAACCTAGCACTAGCGCACAACAATGCGCAAAAAACAAACGGAGGTACATCTCATGGCTGGTCTCAACATCGAGGCGTTCAAGCAACAAATGGCAGGAAAGAAAAAAACGCAGTACTGGTCCTTTAAGGACGGGTCTAACTACATTCGTGTATTGCCAAGGTCTATTCAGTACTACTCTCCTGAAGGGGATTGTGAGTTCTCCTTCCATTATTTTAGGCACTACCGTGTGTCTGAGACAGAATCGATCGTATGTCCAAAATCCCCACATATAGGGCGGCCTTGTCCTATTTGTGAGAAGATTAAACTTCTTTGGGATTCCACGGATCCAGAGGATCATCACCTAGCTCGTCAGATTAAGAAGACGAAAAGGGTTCTCTGTAATGTCATAGACATGGACAGCGTCGAAGCAGGTATCCAGGTTCTGGAAACAGGGCCTCAGGTTTATTCTGAGGTTGCAAAGTGGGTAGTTAACCCTAAATGGGGCGATTTGTTTGACATAACACAAGGAAGATCCATTACTGTTGACAAAAACCCACCAAAAAACAAGAATGACTGGACAAAGTACGTGGTGACTCCTGATCCAGAACCTACTTCTGTTAAAGAAGTACTTCCACCATCATGGCAGGATGACATTAACCTGCTTGAGTCAAAACTCCCTCTTGCTAAGTCTTATGAGGAAATTATGCGTGTCATGCATCCTGATGGAGACTTTCCTGCAGCTAATCATGGAGTGTCTCAGGGCAGCTTCGTTCCTGAGGGGATAACAACCAGAACAGTGGCTAATCCTCCTGCGAAGGCTGAGGAACTTGTTGTTGAGGAAGAGCTTGCGGTTGAGTACGGCGAGGAAGAGGAGCAGGCACCGCCAACACCAAGAAAAACCAAAGCCCCAGAATGTTTTGGTAAATCTTATTCTCCCAAGTCGAAGACTTGTATTCCGTGCCCAAGTGAAGTGAAGGACAAATGCTGTGACGCGTTCCTTCATAGCGACTAAGGGGGACAATCCATGGCAAAGATGTCCATCGCTCAGGCCGTAAGAAAAACAGTTCGACAGATTCAGGCATCATCAGATATCGCTGTTCCTTTTTATGTGGATAGTGGTAACTATGCGCTTAATTACATCGTATCGGGGTCCTTTTTTAAAGGATACCCCGCTGGGAGGATTACCGAACTGTTCGGAACACAGTCGACTGGCAAGTCTCTGCTAATAACGCAGGCTATCGCTAGTGTTCAAAAGATGGGTGGAATCGCTATACTAGACGATTCTGAAAGAACGTTTGATCCATTTTTTGCTGAGAAGGTTGGAGTAAACGTAGAAGATCTACTCATCCTAAATTCTCAGACCTTGGAGGATTTCAAAGATCCGGAAAATCCTAAGGAGATGATTCCCGGTCATTATACATCAATAATGACTACAGTAAAGGCAATCAGAGAGCAGGATCCAAACATTCCTATACTGATTGCTCTTGACTCCATAGCCATCCTTACGACTGCTCATGAAAAGGAAGTAGGGCTGTCAAAAGTTGACATGTCCAAGGCTAAAATGGTTCGTCAGTTCATGCGACTACTTACTCCAGAAGCAGATAAATATAAGCTTTGCTATCTGGTAAGTAATCATGTTACTGCAAGTATGGCCTTGTACGGTAAATCTACAACCACGACTGGTGGTTCAGGAGTTAAGTACCAGTCTTCTGTCAGACTTGAACTGAAGACTAAGGGAAAGATTCTAGGTACTACTGGAAAGGTTAAAGGTGTCAATACCCATGTAGCATGTGAGAAATCTAAAATAACAGCACCACACAAGCAATGTCAGGTAGAGGTGCTGTTTGATATTGGCATGTCAACACTCTCAGGTGTTACAGACATGTTAATAGTAGAGGAAGTTATCGTTCAAGAAGGACCGGGATGGTTTGTAATCCCTGGTATTCTTGATAAAAAGACTCGTCGAAAGGACATTGAAGACATGATGACCAACGACATAGACTTTCTCAAACGAGTAGCAGACAAGGCTAAGCATGCTACTCAGAGTGCCAACATTTCGGAAAAAGATTTTGCTGTACCGGAAGGCACTCCTGCCCAGGACCCTTCTGTTGAACAAGCAGAAGATGCACCCTCTCCCACAAAAAAGGGAGGAAAAAGCAAGTAATGAATTCAAAGGCTAAGGGCAACAAGTACGAGCGGGATGTTGCCCGTTTTTTGACAAGATGGATAACTGGTAAGGATAACCCCTTACTATTCTGGAGATCAACATCATCAGGGGCGTTCTGGACAACATCACGTTGTGCAGAAGGCCAGGCTGGTGACATCTCTGCTGTACACGTAGACGGACAGTGGTTTATTGACCAGTACACTATTGAGTGTAAGTCTGTCGCCCCCATTAAATTTGATCTCGGTCACACAGGCGACCTGGAGAAGTTTTGGGGTCAGGCGATTAATCAGGCACGAGGGATTGATAGAGAACCTCTTTTGTTTCTTAAACGGAACAATCGTAAGGAACTCTTTGGTTGCTCCGCCAGAATCGGTAGATTCTTTACAGATCGCCTGTCTGCGAGTATAGTTATCTGTTTTGCAGAGTTCAAACCTGAGCCCTTAGCCTTGTTCCTCACGTCAGATGTTCAGGGAGTACCATTCTCTGAGTTTAAGAAGTTCACCGAAACAAATTAAAGTAAGTAGGAGGATCTTATGCCTATATTAAAGGAGATCTCTGTTTCCTATGGAAGGAAATGTACGAGAAACTATCAGACAATGGATCTGCTCATAGCAGAATCTTACACTATGGAGGAGGGTGAGGACATTGAGGTAGTTAAGGAGGAGTTGATGAATCAACTTATGAGGACAGTTGATCGTCGAATCCTGGCTCATGCAAAAGATGAGCTGTGAGGTGTGGCTGGCCTAGAGACCAGTCACCACAAGATGAAAAAGTGCTTTAAGAAAGATCAGAGTTCGTTTCTGATTAGGAGGAAAATCAGTGGTTACCAAAATCCTATCTTATGCTCCGAGGATTGCTTCCCTTCTTAGAATGGGAAGTCAGGTTTGGCAGGCTATTGTTCAGGCGATCCAGAAGAAAAGATCGTGGCTCATAAAGTCTGCTGAGGTAATTGAGTGTATTAGCGTTGCTCTGGAAGTAGGCTCCGCTTTTCTCTCAGCTGGAAAAGGGTTCGTAAGGGATGTGGTCACTGTGAGAGCATTGTCCACACTGAACCAAGTAGCTGAAAAAGCGCAGGCTTTTGCAGACTACTGTAAGACATCAGCCTCTGAATGGGTAACTGAGACAGGAGAGAGCTGTCTCGAATTCCTTGACAAAGTGACTGAAACCATGGATACTGTTAGAACTGAGCTTGACAACATTAGGGTTGCGTGCCTAAGAGGCTCATTTCAGGTAGTATCCTAGTCTACAGAGGAGCTGTGTATGATAAAATACTTCAAACTAACTGGGCTGAAAACATTGGATAAAGAGTTTGAGTTTAACTTCGGACCGGGAAGCTACCTGTTCTGTGGTCCTAACGGAGCAGGTAAGACAACGGTTCTTGACTCACTCCATCCATTTGACACATCTATCTCTAGAGGAGTAAGTATTAGAGATATGCTTAACCCGGGTGGTATGAAGGAAATAGTCATAACCAGGCACGAAGATGAGTTCCTTATCCGCATTACTAAGATGAAGGGATCAAGTGATACCTTCTTCATCCAGAAGAACGGGAAGAAGCATCTGCTAACACAGAAGGTAAGTGCATTCAGAGACGAGGTCAACCGTCTCTTTCTACCCAACGTGTTCCAGTTTCTTCAGATACACGCAGATTCCCCAGATTTAAGTCGGGTAAAGAACGTTGAGTTCAAGCAACAACTACTGGAGCTTGCAGGAGGAGACCAGTTTGAGGTTATCCGAGGGGAGATCAAAAAACGGCTGAGTTCCTCTAAGTTCCATATAACAGCAAAAGAGGGAGAGTTAGCAGGAATTCGGATTGGGCAGGATGAGCTGCATATTACTGGGAGTCCTGATGAGGTTAAAGACAGTCTAGTTAAGGCTAAGGCAAAGAAAAAGAAACTAGAAACCCTTGTCAGTGAAATGGAAGTAGTTCGCCAGGAATATACAAACCTGACATCCAGAAGAAACTTGCTTATACACCAACTCCAAGTTGCTGAGACTGAGGTTAACAGGATAGAAGATATCCTTCCTAAGCTTGATATGTATAGGAGAGACCTTATGCCTCTTGATGAAAAGAGAGAACGTCTTTCCAGTATATTAGAAGAGCTGTCTGAGATTCAGACCATAGAATTTAATGAACTATCCGCATTGCAAAGAGATACTAATACTCTTGAAGAGCAAATGCGTGAACTCAGCAGAAAGCTTTCTGTATCTGAGAAGTTCAAGGACATTCCTTGTGGTAAGGATCTTCAGAGTACGTGTCCTCTTGTACCTGAGATAGAAAACGTCAGGGATCTCAAAGATCAAATGGTTTTAGTTAAGATAGAAAAGGGAGAGAAGATGACCCTTACTGAAGCTACGAAGGCTAAAAACATTGATAGAAAGAAGATATTAGTGCTAGAGAAGACAACTTTAGTAAAAGAGGTTGCTCATCTAACATCTCTTCATGATGAGGTTATTCGATATGAGGATTGTGAAAATAGACTGGAAGGTCTATTATCTCAGATAGAGGTACTAACAAAACAGATAAAGGAGATTGATGAAAACTTAACAACGTGTCTATACGATGCAGGAAAAATGGCTGAGTTTCGAGAAATGGTCCACGGGATCATTAGGAAAATAAGCGACTGTGAGAACCAGCTCATGTTGCTTGAGCGTATGGGAAGCACAACAGAGAGAAAAGAAACACTTGAAACAGAATTAACCACTCTTCACAGCACATATGATGCCCAGGTTATTCTTAACAAGGCGTTCTCTGTCAATGAGTTTCCCGTCCTTACCCTGAATAGCGTTGTTGGAAGAATGAACGTGGGCGCCAACAGCTTATTCCAGGTGTTCGTACCTGAGCTTTCGCTCAACGCGTACGTAAAGGACGACGCTAGGCAAACTATCGAGCCGGATGTCTATAAAAACGGTCAATCCGTACTCATGTTTCTTTTATCCACTGGTGAGAAGGTCTGGTGTAACAGAATTACGAAAATTGCGTTGGCCCTGATTGCAAACCAGCAACATCCATTCATGGATGTACTCACGTGTGATGAAGGAGACGGAGCTCTTCATGTGAGCGTTAGAGAAGATTTTCTTAAAGCACACAGAACAATTTTGGAGTCTTCTGGTCTTAGCCAGCTGTTTCTGGTTAGCCATGATCCACGTGCTGAGAAAGTTTTCGATAACGTTATACGGTTCTAAGTCCAAACACAATAATCGATACTACTATAATAATAAAGGAGTTGTGTTGTGGATTTAAAATTTTACCTAGAATCACTATATCCCGGCCTGGATGAGGCTGGTGTATGGCATGTAGCAAAGGTCGTGCTTAACTACGACCATTTTCGGCAAGAGCCTCTTGTTACGAAAGCAATGGGAATAAGCTCCAGGAACTGTGAGTATTGCAAGAGAGAGCAAGAGGAATCTAACCACAGACACGTATTCTGCCGACGCCATTTAATGCTTTATGAGCTAAAGAGGTATTACGTGACAGAAGCCAGCCCGGTATTTGTATACCGTGATCTATACATCTTTCCACAAAAGTATGCGGTCAAGTGGTTTGAGAACGTGGTAGTGTCCTCATTTTCATCCAGGTACGTATCAAAAAAAGATGTGTATTACCTACTGAAGTTCTCCTTCCTGAAGAGAGATCTTAGAGAAGTGACTTTCTCAAATCTCATAAACATAGATGAGATTGATACACAGGAATCACTAAGTGTGTCCCTTGCTACTGCCAACCTTATTATGTCTAAAGACAATAGGGATGGATTTGTAGTAAGTACGTTTGACGATTTAGGGATACCAGAAGAGGAATGATCTTTTTTGAGTTTGGTACTTTGGGCATTTTAGAAAAATACCATTGTACTTCCAATATACTCTCTGCTATACTGAGTGCGACCGACTACAAGCAGTAGTTGTATAACAATGCACTACTGCATAAATTTATGGCGGAGCGCTCGCCGGTAGCTGAGAGACTTAAAAAAACAACAATGGTCTAACCACTCTTAGCTTCTATAGTGCACAGGAGGGTTTTCCATGTTTGTAACAATGCTTCCCCAAAAGGAGCTAATTTCTCTTCCGGAGGTGTCCTCCACCAAACCTTATAACAAAAACAAATTGTTTAGTGCTGATGGGCTATACTCCGAACAGATCTTTGGTCCTGTTAACGACTATCAGTGTCAGGATAAGATGTTTATAGGAAAAATCCATGAAGGAAAGATTTGTCCGAAGTGTGGCGTAAAGGTTACCAGCAGTTTGGAAAGATTCAAGAATTTCGGGAAGATAACCCTTCCTCTCAGAATCATTCATCCGTATGCGTTCCCGTTTCTAACGAGAGAGTTTGGTCAGTCAGTGGTCAAGGCTATATCGAATGGGGAGAAGTTCTATAAGGTAGTAAATAAAAAACTAGAGCTTGTAGAAGAAGAAGATGTCGACGGTGGAACAGGTGGAGAGTTTCTATTCCACGTTATAAGCAAGCTTGGGTTTAAGGATAAGAAAACAAAAGATTTTATCATGTTATATAAGAATGAGGTGTTCCCTCAGTACCTTCCAGTTATTCCAGTAGGTGCCAGGAACATGCTTAAGGTTGATAACGTGGTAGTTGTTGATGACATCAACAACGTGTATGTCCGGATTCTTAAAAAGAACCAGGCAATGGCACGTGTAGTAGTCATGGACAAAAGTCTTTTATCAGAATACTATGAAATCCAGAGCTTCGTTGAGGAGCTTTTTCAGAAATTGGAAGAGAAGATTGGAAAGAAGAAAGGCCTAATCAGACAGAATCTTCTCGGAAAACGTGCAGACTTCTCATCCAGGGCAGTCATTGTTCCAAGCCCACACCTTCCTTTGGACAAAGTGGAGCTTCCCCTTGCTATGTGCAAGGAGCTGTACAAGTTCCATATCCTATCCCATCTTATAAACAAGGTAAAGGTAAGTGCTCTTAGTGCATTAGAGCGCCTAGATACTATGACGGATGATGAGTACCTGGACATCTTGAACGAGATAACAGCAACCAGCTGTGTTATCTTAAACAGACAGCCTACCCTTCATAGGATGGGTATGATTGCATTTTATCCTATCGTCAAAAAAGATACGAACGCTATTGCGATTCCTGTGCTAGCGTGCCCACCGTTTAACGCTGATTTTGATGGTGATCAGATTGCTGTTTACCTTCCTTTATCAGAAGCAGCGCTTGATGAGGCGCGTGGATCACTTCTGGCAACCAACCAAATCATTTCCCCATCTAATAGGGATATCACCTTTTTACCAAGCCACGACATCGTTCTGGGGTTATACAAACTTACAAAGTTTGGACCGAAGCCTCGGTCTAGGGCGGTTTCTATCAGTGACACTATATCTAAAGAAGAACTCCTCTCAATTAAAATGGAGTCAACTGTTACATATAAAGGCCGTAGAACGACAGCGGGGCGTGTCCTTTTTAATAAGGTGATCCGTGAGCTGGTAGACTTTGTTGACATACCAGTCACGAAGAACGTACTGTACTCAATAATGAAAGACGAAAGACTTCGACCACACCTGTCTGTACTGATAGACGAGATCAAGAACATGGGGTTCTACCTTACTACAAGGATAGGATCATCCTTCGCAGTCTCTGACTTTATTCTTAAGGGGACTGCACAGAAGAAGAGTGCCATAAAAGACGTACGCGATATGAAAGAGATTGAGAACCTGGAAGCTCTAATGATTGAAGAGCTAAAGGATAATGATGTGTTTGACATGATTAAATCAGGAGCTCGTGGAAGCTTTGAACAGGTCAGACAGATCTCCTTATTTAAGGGCTTAGTGACTGATGTTGTTGGCCAGATTCAGTCTGAGCCTATTAAGCACGGATTGCTTGAGGGGCTCACACCTAAAGAGTTTTTCAGATCCAGTTACGGTTCTAGGAAAGGAGTCGTAGACTCTTCATTAAACACTGGCCAGTCAGGACACCTAACAAGGAAGCTGGTATTCGCACTTTCTCCTTGTATTGTTGATTATAGCAACAGTGACTGTAAATCAACAAGATACTTTGATATTGAGGTTACTACACCCATACTTCCATTTCTTAAGGATAGGTACATCCTTGTTGGAAACAAAGAGGTAAAGATCTCTAACTCAGCGCCCTATCTTGGAAAAACGATTAAGTTAAGAAGCCCTATTCACTGTAAGGGTGAGCATGGTTTCTGTAGCAAGTGTGTAGGACACTTTCCATGGGGGAAAGAGATAGGCATAATGGCAGCCCAGGCAATGGGAGAAAGAGCAACCCAGATGACACTGCGTACATTTCATACTGGTGGAATTGCTAAGTCAGCCTTAGGTGGAATCCTGGACAAGCTAAACCACCCAGCCCTAGACCTTGAGGGTGCTACGATCGTAGCACGTAAAGATGGATTTCTTACTCTTCTTTCTGATGAAGATGATGATGAGGGAGGGGAGAGTGTGGATGGTATGTACCAAATTAAGATCGGTAACGACACCATCCTGATTGAGAGTGTTCCAGAGATAGATATCTTTCACGTAGGTAAATTTATTTCAGGAACAGCACTCCTCCAGGTTAATTTCAGAAATGATGATATAGTATCTGACCTAAGACAGCTCAGGTTGGTACTTGACAATAAGAATGTATGTAAGCAGTTCATCGGACCAAACTTAGGTGCATTGCTTACAGAACTCATAGAGGTGTTTACAAACTATGGCATGATTGACATCGTGTTTTTGGAGACACTCTTAAGCCAGCTAGCCAGAGCAGACGGAGTACACCTTCGTTTTTCAGATAAACAGTTTCCGGATGATATGAAGACCCTGTCCTCACTACCACTATCTTCCTCGATCATACAAGGCATGTCCTTTGAAAGATTTAGGAGTGCAGTTACTAAAAGCTTGGACATGGTTAAGGATGGCACCATAAGCCCAAACAAGACTGTATCTGTTTTAGAGAGATTGCTTCTCTTAAAGTTCTGAGCACAGGAGGCTATACTATATGAACGGCATGAACATCTATCCTTTTGAGAGAACGTCACCCCTGCTGGACTACTATGCGTTTGACATTGACATCCTGCAGAAAAAGATCTTTACACTATTTAAGCACCTGGAGCATACAGGGCACGTGAAGGTCTTGAGCATCTCTCATAATCTGAAACCAAAGCAGACACGATACTGCTACCTGTATCCTACAGATACTTTTTCGATCAGAGTTAAGTGTACAATTGATGAGATTGACAAGACCTTCCTGCTGCACATCCCCAGGATGATAAATAGAAAGTTTACCATCAATGGGTATGAGAACATTCCCATTTTCCAGATGGTGGATCCTGCTGTTGTAGCCAGACCAGGTCATATCTTTGTAAGGTCAGCCTTTAACGATTTGTCAGTAGTATATAATGAAAAACACTGCCAGGTCTACGCATTCAGGAAAAAGATGACACTGTCTACCATACTGTTTGCAGTGCGTGGATTCCGGAAGGCATGTAAATATTTTGGGGTGAAAGTTAGTAAGGTCAAAAGCTTCACTAAAGGAGACTCCAGAGCAAACAAGATGATCTTAAAGGACCAGTGTATAGAGATCCTAAACATGGACGCACTTGATCCAATAGGGCAGTTGGTATTTAGGACAGCATGTTATGAAAAGTACAAGGACGTCCTTGAGACATTCGGAACGGACGAGTTCTTTATTGGAATGCTAGGTAACCATTTTTTTGATAAGCGGAACTTCATGAAGAAAGGTGAAGAGATCCTTGAGAGTTTTAAGACTGCTTTCTTTGATCCGATCACAAAAGAACAGCTTAACTATAACGGGGATTTCTTCAAATTCATGGTTGATCTTCTCACACAGTACCTGAACACTCAGGCTTATGACTTCTTAGATCTTGAGCGTAGAGTGATCAGGCTGGAAGATTATATCCTTGTTCCATTATTTCAAAAGATATTCTCAATAGTCAGGGTAAGTATGAAATATCCTCAAAGGGTACATCATATAAAAATAAAGCCTGATGAGATGACAGGCTCTTTGTCTAAGCCAGAGTTACAGCCTTTAATTCAATATGACTCTTCTCTTAATCCGATAGGAGAGGTTTCAACTTTCTTTAAGTGTTCCATCTTTGGGATCAGTGGCCTGCAGAAGAGTCAAGTGTCAATTGCGATGAGAAATATTCATCCATCTTACTACGGGTCTATTTGTCCAATTGATACCCCAGATGGTCCCAGTTGTGGTGTGGTTATGAACCTGGTTCCGACTGCACAGCTTAACATTGAAGACGGTAAGTTGGAGATAGATAGAGATCACGAGACCAGAGACATAGTTTCCCTACCAGTAGCCACCATCCCATTTTTGGAAAGAAATGATGGTGTCCGTCTCCAGATGGGAGCTAACCAGAGTGAGCAGTCAAAGATACTTGATGTCACCGAGCTTCCGACTATTCAGACAGGAGCAGAGCATCTGGTAGCAAAAATGTCTACTTTTGTTAGAAGAAGCCCAGTAGACGGTATTATTTCCTTCATTAACAAGAACTTCATTGTTGTAAAAGACGAGGCTGGTAAGCATCACCTGGTTGATGCTCGTGACGAGTTCACGAGAAGGAAAATGTTCAAGTCGTTTGACCACCAGGTAACCATAGGCCAGAAGGTCAGAAAAGGGATGATCTTATCTGCTGACAGTCGGTGTATCAAGGATGATAAGGTTACTCTTGGTAGAAACTTAAAAACCTGCTTTTTCTGTTATGAGGGCAACACTTACGAAGACGCGATTGTTGTATCAGAAGAAGCAGCAGAAAAGATGTCACATTGGGAATACAACGTGACAGAGCTAACGATTGGAAGGAATGAGACTTTGCGTGAATATAATGGAAAGTTCTTTCCTGCGGTAGGAGAAGTTACCAAAGACGGGGTGCTCACTGAAAAGCAAACGATAGACCCGGAAATACGGTTCCTGTTTGACTACGACAGGGAGACAGAAAAAATAGCAGTGCCTCCCGGTTCTGAGGTTGTTGATATTCGTGTGTATGTTAATAATGAGCACGAGCTACAGCCTGAGCTTAAGGAGTACATAGATGCCCTGGTTTGTCAGCAAATGACAGATGAGCGTTCTCAGTTCAACACCATAAAAAGGTTTGTTGAGGATCCGGACCTGCTGGCATACCATAAGAATAATACATTAAAAAGTCACCGTATAGGAAGATTTTACGGGGTTGACCATTTTGAGGGTGTCCTATTCAGAATCTTTACAAAAAGACGGTGTACTCTGATGAAGGGTGACAAACTTGCTAACAGGGCAGGAAACAAGGGCGTTGTGTCTGCCATTCTTCCAGTTGATCAGATGCCAAGAGGAGAGGATGGGGTACCCTTCGAGATCTGCTTGAATCCAATGGGTATTATTACCAGGATGAACACCGGCCAGTTATTTGAAATGACACTGGGAACTGCATGTAAAGAGATCACAAAGCGTATGCAAACCCTTCCTGAGGACAGGGCTCTGGACTTTATGCTAGAGATGATTGAGCTAGTTGATAATACAGAGGAGCACTGGTATTCTATCCAGGCTAAGGATCATGTTAGTTCACTAGAACCACATGCAAAAACTGCGCTGTATAACAAAGTGTGTACTGATGGGCTTCAGCTATATCAGCCACCATTTGCGTCCATCACCCTGGATAACTACATGAAATTGGTGGAGATACTTGGAATTTCTGAGAAGGAACATCTATTTATTCCTGAGCTTAACACAACAACGTCTGACCCTGTTGGCTGTGGATACACTTACGTACTAAAGCTTCTGCATACATCAGAAAGTAAAATTCATAGCAGAAGTATAGGTCCATATTCTCAGATTACTGGACAACCTTTACAAGGTAAGCGTAACCAAGGCGCTCAGCGCTTAGGTGAGATGGAAATTTGGGCTCTTGCTGCACACGATGCCGACGCCACCGTTAAGGAGATTTTAACCATTAAGAGTGATGATATTGCTGGACGAAAAGCAATGATCAGGAACTTCTTAGACGCAACTCCTATTTCGATGTCCTCCTCAGAAGAGTCTCTATCTAAGACTATTTTTATGGCATACATGAAAGGCCTTATGATAAAATTAGAATCTTCGGAGGTAGGTCTATGACAAAAAAGAAACTGCATCTTATTCTTAACAACCATGAAGGCACCATTATTATTGCTGGGCATGTGCCACTATCTTCGCAAGCCCACAGTGGAATCAGGCTATCATCCTCCAAAAAAGGAGAAGCCCTGGTAAGTACAGCTCTTGACTCGATATCTTTCCTTTCGAGAGCTTCAGTGCTTAAGGAACTTAACCTTAGTAAACATATGACCAAGGGGTGTGTTTCTGCTTTGGTAAATGTTCCATGTACCTACCAAATTACGGTAAAGAAGACACTTCTGGTTTCTGGAGAAATAGTATCGTTGCACAGCATTAACATTATCTCTCCTGGGGTGAATACCGTAAACGTCTTGTATGTTAACAGGGTAGACATCTCAGATAAACTTACTGAATTTTTTGCTACTCTGGAAGATGTGGAAGAACTGGAACAGGGAGGCATTAATGGCAATGTCCTCTAATCTTAGCTCTTTAGGTAAAGCATGCGGCTTGGGTAGTGGTGCTCAGACATCTGGAACGGTGGCTACGTGCAGTAGTAGTAATATTGGTACGTATTATGCAGGAAGTACATACACAACAGTTTCTTATCCTTCGGTAGAAGAGGTTACCGAACTCAAAGAGACAGTAGACTTTCTGTCACACATGATTGTGTTACTTGCCCCTACAGCTCAACTTAAGATAATGCTTCTTTTGCCTAAGACACCTGAGATAGTAAAAACAGCAATAAGGGAAAGACTTAAGATTCCTATGGATAGCCAGGAGGGAGGACTATAATGACTAGTGATAAATCCTTAAAAACTCATAAGAAATGGGAGCAGCGGCTTCGTTACTACAGAGAGTGTAACTTTTCTGATAATGATGCAAAGAAGGATAAGCACGCAAGCATTAGGAGTCGTTTCTACGCAGCAGGTGGATGGACAGATCCTGATGCAAAAAAGGATAAAGATCATTTGATTAGGGTAGCCTACTACTCTGTGAAAGATTGGACAGACTTCGACTGGTATGTAGATTCAGATCTTGAAATAGTTAAAATGGGTATTGCTTCCTGTAGCAGGTTTAAGGACAGCACCAATCTGTATAAGGCGCTAGGTCGAGTGTTTGAGGAAAAATCGTATAACTATGCTATAAAGCAATTAAAATTAGCTCTTACAGTTGTTCCTAAGGCAGTGCTACTTCGGTTATCCATGAAGGTCCTCGCAACTGATCCCAGAGTAAACGTGGTACTTCAAGAGATACTAACCTCGAAGACATGAGGCTGATAACGGATAGTTTATCAACGATAGAGATATCGAGAATGGTGGTCATTTCTGATATGGCTGCTTATTTTAGTTCGGGTAACGTGGTTACAAGTCAGTATCTGCGTGGCACGAACCAAGGTGAGCGGAATGTATATATGTATCTCGCAGCTTTACTAGGACACGGCTCTGGTAGCCTGTGTCGTTTGAAGAAGAAAGATAAGGATTTTCTTTCTTTTATGTACCTTAGTGGGCCTACTGCTATAACCGAGGCTTGGGCTTCCTCTATCATGGACACCATGTTGGAAGAAAGAATCCATGAACTAAAAGCAGGACACCTCGGTGTACTTTCCCATGTGATGCCTCATATTCCGGAGTGGCTATCTATTTTCAGGAAACTTGGAGTAGCACATACAAGCGATTTGCTATCAACAAGCATCCCAGTTATGACCCTTTCTTATAAAATAAATGACCTCTTATTTGATTTTCGGATACTTGGAGCTAAATTGTACTGTCTGCTAAAAAAAGATAGGCCTGGTATACTAAGCCGCCTGATGATGACACAGCAGTACTCAGAAGTGTTTATGGACATTCAGGATCTTGGGTGGGTTGACCAGGAAGAATTAGAGCTTCCTGAGTTTAGGATCCAGATTAATGTGGACAACTATTTTTCGTTAAGACACTTTATGAAAGAACAAAAGGAAGAGATGCCATGAAGATATGTATATGTGGTGATGTCCACGGCAAGTGGAAGTACTTGAATGACCTTATCCGGAATGAAAAGCCAGACATACTCCTAAGTTGTGGAGACTTTGGGTACTGGCCCCGGTTTAGAAATCTTAGTATAGACCAAGTTATCGCTGGAGATACAAAGATATACTTTTGTGATGGTAACCATGAGGACCACTGGGCTCTTATCGATCTAACAGATAATGAGGTAGCTCCTAATGTATTTTACATGAAAAGAGGATCTACTCTTACTTTACCTGATGGACGTGTGGTTATGTTTTTTGGAGGTGCAGACTCTATTGACAAGGGTATCAGGTTGATAGGGGTTGACTGGTTTCCGGAAGAAGTTATTTCATACAAAGACATGACTGATCTTCCAAACACAAAAATTGATATCATGATAACGCATACGTGCCCAGATTGGATGGGTGACTTAACGGATCTATTGGGGAATGCTCCGTTTACTGATCCTTCGCGCCAGGCTCTTTCACAAATATTTGATATGTATAAGCCAGCGCTTTGGTTCTTTGGTCATTGGCATGGGGCTAGGTCGGGGGAAATCGACGGATGTCGTTGGGAAATGTTGAACATGGCAGGATGTTATAACTGGTACACTGTACTGGAGGAAGTATGACATTTTGTGAAGGAGTCACAATGAAGGTTCGTTTTTTACGAGCACAGCTCCAAACGATACTAGGCGAATTCCTAAAAGGCCCAAACAGCACTGAAAACGCAGAGGGCCACGCTAAGATTGATGGTCCTATGGTGTATTTTTACTTGAACGGTTCGTACGTGTCAATGTACGGAACTATACTGGAACCAGGAGAATGTAATGTAAACATTGACTATGTCTTAAAAAGACTGTCTCAAAGTGAAGGCACATACGTTACACTTTCTACCCAAGAGGATCTTGTTTTTGAATAACGGAGGTAACCATGGATAATCCATATAAAGAATTCTTAGAGATAACGTTTCCGTTGCTTGAGAAATTCAGGGAGATTACTCCCTCTTCTTTCAAGCACTGTTCAGCGGTTGAAGGAATATGTGCTGCAGTGGGATCAGAGATCGATGATCTAACCTCTGAAGCACTACGATGTGCTGCAAGATTTCACGATGTGGGTAAGATGTTTAACCCGCATTACTTTATAGAAAATCAAGATGGTACAAACAATCCGCATGATGAGTTGGATCCTTTAATGTCATACCAGATAATTACCAGGCATGTATCAGACTCTGTTCTGGTACTTGTACAGTACGACTTTCCTAAGGATGTTATTGACATTGTGTCACAACACCATGGAAACACAATTGTTCAGTTTTTCTTTCAGAAGTCGGGCTTAGCTAATGAAGAGGCCTATAGATACAAGTGCCGACCACCTGCTACCACAGAGGCCGCTATCCTTATGATTGTGGATGCAGTAGAAGCAACTGCTAGGTCAGTTTACCAGAAAGGATTAATGGATACTCCTGAGTCCAGGAAGCAAGTAGTGACTGATACGATAGAACGCTTGAGTGAGGACAGCCAGCTTGATCATCTGAAGCTTGGTGTTCTCAAGATTATAAAGCGAGTCATCACAAGAGAGCTTGATGCCCTCTTTCATAAACGTATTCCCTATCCAGAGGATGAATCCTCTGAGTCCAAAGCAAAAAAGAAGAAGTAAGTTTAGTAAGTTACTAAGGTAACCAAAACGCGCTATCCCACTCACCAGGGTAGTGCGCATTTTTAATAAAGGAGTGCGTGTATGACAGAGAGCTTGATTGACTTAAATGAGCGTTTGTGGCAGGCAGTTATGGTAGACGCCGTGGAGGAGGCAAAATTTCTTATACAGTGCGGAGCTGATATTGGTTACATGATGGCTGATCGCTCCCTCTTAGATGTAGCGGTTTCAAAGGGGTGCGTTAACGCTGTAAAGCTTCTCCTCAAAGCAGGGGCTGATGTTAACAGCATGTTTTATTGTACTACTACAAGCATCGTCTTAGCTTGTGAGCTGGGCAACAAGGAGATAGTGGAGACGTTACTTGAGGCAGGTGCTGATGTTAACGATGTTGGGGTGAGTGGATTATCTCCTCTTATAGCAGCATCTGCTTTTAACAAAATGGATCTAGTGTCTTTATTGTTGGAAAGAGGAGCATATCCTGACATAAAAGATCATGATGGAAGGACTGCACTGTTTTATGCGTGCCGACACGGCAGTAAAATGGTAGAGGTACTCCTCAAGTATGGAGCAGACCCTTCAATAGAGGATAAATCAGGAAACACCTGTCATGATCGTATCTTATGTAAAAATAATGACATCTATAAGCTACTGAGGGAAGCACTACCGAAAGAACTGTAGAATATCTAGGGTATTTGACAACACAAGGCATTACGTGGTAATTTATTATAGCGTCATGCCTTACGGAGGATTTTCATTTGATAGAACTATTAAAAGCAAGATGCCAAGAAGACGAGGCGGTGTTTATTCCTATTCAGAACATTGGTAACATTTCTGTTATAAAGGAAGAAGGCACTGGAGTAGAACCACAGTTCTCTATTTTGTATTTTGACAAAAGAGGGCAGGTGATTACGAAAAAAGAAGGATTCGCATCATTCTCTCAGGCAGTTACTGCCGTTGAGAGGGCAGGACTAGTTATCACTATTGAATAAAGTAGGGGGTGGGTATGTCTAGCTACGAGCGATGTTGCTATGCTGCCCACATAGAGTATGTTCGTATTCGATCAAAGAGATCTCCGAAAGGACTAGACAAGTATAGGATGTGGGATAGCAAAAGACACACGTTTTTCGGAGACAAGTGTTGGAAAAACAGAACTAGGCGTATTAGACAATGGGATATAGATTCAAGTAGAGATAAGCCCCTATGGTTTCTGTATAGACATATAGGAGACTGGTGGTCCCCTGCTCCTATGAGACGGTGGTCGGAGTTTCTTGAGAAGAATCGTAAGCAAAGTATTCGAAATAAGTTTTGGCCTGAAATTAGAGAGCTAAATCGCTCTTGGAAAAAGATAGAGACAATGATGGTGGGGCTGGCTACTACGCTACCAGAGGCTGCTATATTGTTGGAGGAGTTTCTAGACATAGAAGATTCGTTGTTAGTTTTTAATAAAAAGGCGGTAGACCCTGAGGATGACACAGAGGTATTCAAGGAAGCGTTTAGAAAAATAATTAGGATTTTGATTAAGCTTCCTCCAGCTTACTTTACTAGAGCTGTGTTGTTTAACGACCTTGGTATACCTGGTTACTTGGTTGGCGAGGTTAACCAAAAGTTGACAGATCAAAGACAACTTGATACTGTTTAATGTAACTACAAATAATTTACAAGTGAGGCACAGAAAAAGGTCTGTGCCTATTCATAAGGAGGTTTACTTAATGTCAGATTCTTTCATTTCTTATTCTTTTGTCAAAAACAACTATGGTCCATTTGGAATGGAGCCTTTGGAAGAAAGGACCATTGAGCTGCTTAGGAAACAGCTAGGTAAGGGGTCTTTTCAGTTTGTGAAAAGCGGACTTGTAATTGTACAGGTTATAGACACGGATCAACTCCTGAGTGTTTTCAGTTCCCTAGGTGACCCCATTATGCTGAGCGGTACAACGTTTCTTATTGTTAAGAAAAATAAGAGTTGTATTTATTTTAATATTAATCGCTACAGCGATCATGCCAGACTTGAATGGGTGACACACGTCAACAAGCAGGAAGACATGGAAGACGTGTGCACAGCGGTATCCAATGTATTAAAAGACCTGGAGATAACACATCATGTCATTGCGGGAGTGAAGTGGTACCACAATACGGTAAAGGGAATAAAGAAAGCCGAGATTACAGAGTTTCTTGGTGATACTTTCCATAAAGAGGCCTACCCTTTTCTAGGGAATGTTGATCAGGTCATCTCTGACTACTTAGAGTCATCTGAAAAGGTGATTGTACTGAAAGGCCCTCCAGGAACGGGTAAGACACGGTTCATCAGACATCTTATGAGAACTATAGGCCTTGCACGTAGGAACTATGTACATGCTTCATTTACGAGTGACACTGCGGTTCTTCACAGTGATGAGATGTTTGTTGAGTTCATGGAGTCAGGGGATCAGGTTCTTATCTTGGAAGACATTGATTTTAATCTTGCTCCAAGAAAGGATGGTAATACATCCATGTATCACCTCTTGACAATATCAGACAGTATCTTAAGTAATGCACGGTTTAAGGTTGTAGTATCAACAAACCTTAGCTGTGTGAAAGATATAGACCCTGCCTTGTTGCGTCCTGGGCGATGCTTTCAGGTCCTTGAATTTCGTGAGCTAACAATTGCAGAAAGCAAGAAGCTGTTGGCAGCAATGGGAAAGAAGTTACCAAAAGAGGTTCTTAGCAGAAAAAGCCTCTCTTTGGCTGAGATATATAGGATAGCGTCAGGACGTGCTACTACTGCCCCTGAGCAGAAAACATTTGGCCTAATGGCCCAACTACCATCTTAGGAGGTTTAATCGATGGAGACAAAACGAATGCTGTTTAACCAGCTACTGGCGAAAGTTCGAGAACTTATATCGGAGGGAGAGACTGTATCTATGGTGTTTAGGGGTGATACCTTTAGAATCCTGTCTGTTGATAGGAAGTTAGGTAGAATAAAGTTCTATGATACCGGGAAAACTCTTCCCCTGAATAAAGATGGAATTTTTATCTGGAAAACTGACAGGTTTCTTGTTCCCATCTCTGGCTCCTTACTTGGGGATGTCAGGGAATTTGATGTGTGGCCAATCTTTAATGGTTCTCCTGAGTTTGCATGTACTTTGTTTAGGTCTTCTACGGGAACCCATATAGCAGACAGCATCAAAGTACTAGTAGCATACCTAGTGGAAAGTCTAAAGAGCGCAAATCCGCATCCATCCAGGGTAGTTACGATTGATAAAAAGCTGTATGACGACAACTTTGTGTCAATTAAGAGTGCTGCCAAGACGCTCTCTGTTAACGAGGACATTGTTCTGAACGGGGCAGCCGATTGGAAGAAGAAGAAGGAACTGGGTCTTCCTTTCATTGAAAGGACACAGGGAAATGTACTTCTTTACGATGTGATTGATTATGTTAATACCGTAAAGGTTACTACTGAAGAAGCTAAAGCACTTCCTGAAAAGGAAGTCGCTACAAGAGTAGATGCGTCCAAAACGTCAATTGGTGCATTCGCATTAGAACAAAAGGAGTCAATAGCAATGAAGAGGATATCAGAAGTTGTGAAAGAAGTAGGATGCCCGTACCACAAGGTACACGGCATGGTCGCGTCAGGGAAAGTTAAGTGTGCAAGCAAGAAAGTTGTTAAGGGCAGAAATATATATTACCTTGACGCTGATGCTGTTGACGCGGTAAAGGCTGAACTTGCTAAGGGGAACAGAAAAGGTGGCCTTAGGCCTGACCCTGAGCTAACGACCTTAAATCAGCTGGCCAAAGAGATTAAAATCGACTACTATCATGTCAGGAAAGCAGCCGTCACCTTGGGTGTATGTCCTACAAGGGAAGATACTCAGGGTAAGAGGACTGTTGCATACTATAATAAGGACACAATAGACATGATTAAAAGTGCCGTTCTCCTCACTACATGGAAACCGAAGACATCTCAGAGTGATGACCCTAGCCCGCGTCCTACTATGGTCCCCACGATGAAGTATGTGAAACTCCCTTGGCATGGACATAGAAGCCCATCCCCTATCGTAAAAAGCGCACGTAAGTTGGTTGTTGATATGGGTGAGACCTTTTCGAGCTTTAGCAAAAAGTGTAAACTTTCGGATGTTTGTGTGAGAAGCATTCTTCTCGGAATGAACGCCCCTCAAGAGAAGACCATAAGAAAAATTGGAATCGGGGTCGCTATTCTCAAAAAGGAAAGAGAATGTTTAGAAAATATGGCGGATACTACTACTCCGCTAAATATGAAGAAGCCTATCATACAACCCCAGACACCAGATACTCCGGCATATGGTGACACGGTTACAGATCTCCCGAAGCCAATCAGATCCAGAAGTAAGGATCCTATTGCATCACAAGAGTATGAGCCAATAGACCTTCAAATTGTGATGTATGGTGTCGTTGGCGGAGTCAGTGCGTGTTCTGCTATCATCGATGAAAAAATCGCAGTGCTGACAAATACACTGAAGGCATCACCAAACAAAGAGAACCTTTCAAAAGCAATTGAGTCTTTTAGGAGGGATATTCGTAAGATAGTGGAGAATCTTAATAAGTTAGTTTAATGGAATAGGGCTCCTTGGTATATAACTGAGGAGCCCTTTTTAGGAGAAAACATGAAAGCGATTTATTTTACTCGTGGGAGGGCAAAAGAATACTGTGAGTGCGCCATTAACATCTATACTGGTTGTGATCATGGCTGCACGTATTGCTATGGTGCGTCCGTCCTTCATATGACACGAGAAAAGTTTGCTAACCCTGTTACCAGGAATAATCTTATAAACAGTATAAAAAAAGAAGCTCCTGCATTTAAGGGCAAGGAGGTTCAGTTATGCTTTGTCACGGATCCCTATCAGGTATTTGATCAGGAGGTTAGACTGACAAGGGAAGTTATTGAGGTTCTCCATGAAAGTGGAGTTAAGGTATCTATTTTGACAAAAGGTGGGAACAGAAGTCTGGTTGACTTCGATCTCTTTGAGAAGAATCCATCTTTATCTAAATATGGAACTACCCTGACCTTTCTGGATGAAGCTAAATCATTGGAATGGGAACCAGGGGCAGCACCTCCTGAGGAACGCATAAACGCCCTTCAGAAGGCAAAAGAGATCGGAGTGGAGACTTGGGTCAGTCTGGAGCCAGTTCTCGATCCACAGGCTGTATACTCAATAATAGAGAGAACACACACCTTCGTGGATATGTTCAAGGTAGGAACCTGGAATTATCATGAGGACGCCAAGAAGATTGACTGGAAACTTTTTGGTACAACTGCTAAAGAACTAATGGATCATTTGGGATGTAACTACTATCTCAAAAATGATCTGGTAGAGAAGATGAACGGTTAAATAAGTGAAGTTACTTTATAGGAATGGGCTGGAAACGTAGCCCATTTCTTTTTGGAGGAAAATTATGTCAAGCTTGAAAAAATATTTAGACTGTTTTATTGTATCTGTGCCTACTTTCCATGTTTATATTCCAGCTGAGCACATCATGCAGATAGGTGGGATAATTAGTGAGAAAAGTTCCAATGGAGAAACTATTTATATTATTAAACTTCATCTTAAAGACATTGACAGTCCTACGAAACTCCAAGTGGCAGACGTAGATGACGCTAGAAAGGTTATAACTCTTCTCTATAAACAGCTAAGTCGTTATCATTTATTTAAGAATGTGATTTCCATGATGGGATCAGTTCCCCCATCAGTTTTAAAAAACATGCTGTTAAGCTTAGATGGGGAAGATCCATTAAAAGATATGATTGTTGCAACACTGTCAACTCAGGAACGAGAGGAAAATAACAAATAATTTAAGGAGGAGGATCCTTTATGGTTAATGTTGACGAAATGTTTGAGACAGTTGATGACGTTCTTAAATGTGATACGTTACTAATAGCTTTACAGCACTTGTTGATACAGGCCACCAAAGAGTCTGACTTAGATTTACTTTATAGGCTTGATTGGTTAGGGGTATATCCACGCGTTTACAACAGTAGGGTAATGCAGAATGAGCGTAACATCCCATCTACACTAGTTGTGGGATCTTCTTATATACAATTGTTTCAGGGAGCAGGACATTCCATAGCTTTTCAGAGATTATGTTTATCCGTACACCCATCTTTAGACGCAGTTAAGCATTTCTTTTTAGTATTGAACATCTCGGGCGTAGCATGTGAAACAAGAAAGGAGTGGGAAAGAAGAACAGCATCCTTTTATATGTGTAATCGAGGGTTCGATTTAGACATACTGCGTTATCTTATTGATAATCATGGGGCAGATGTTAATGAGCCATGTAAACACTTATTAGACAATGAAACAGAGTTTACTGCGTTACAGGCGCTATGTTTCTATGGACCTAAGGACTTGTCACTCCAGGAGCTAGCAAACAGACTGTCTTTCCTATTAGAGCATGGAGCTGATATCAACAAGGCTGGTAGAGAGGATAGTGACCTGGCTTCTCCTCTTCGGCTTGCTATTCATGCCATGGCTCCCTTTGCCTTTGTGAGGAAACTTATCGAGGCGGGTGCTGATGTTAACATGATACAACAAACAAGTACTAGGTATAACAGTCCCATTACCTATTCTATTATGGTATCGTCATACAGTGATCGTGGGAAGATAGACCTATTTCTTTTGTTTGCGGATCATGGAGTAAAGGCTGAGCATTTTTTATACGAACATCCAGACAGACACGATCTACCTAATAAGACTCCTGTAGAGTTCGTGGTTCGCTACTACGACGGCATTTCTATCTCCCTACTGGAAAAGCGTCTGCAGAAGATGTTGGGCATTGATAATGTATCATCCTTCTTTTGTAGATGGGCAATGTTGACAAATGGTGAAGACAAGAGGAAAAGATTGATTGGAGAAAATTTCTTAAAAAGAAAAGCTGCCCAGATCAAAAGGAAGTTAAAGGAAGCCGCACGCGTAGACTTATTGGAGGTTATTGCTGGTCATGATTAAAAAAGAAATAAAGAAAAATTTGCTCCATGAGTTTGTAGAAAAGGCACAGAAAACCACAAACGGTTATGAGGTTATGGAATATCTGGTTACCCTTTGCGTGACGAGTAGCCCAAATGATGTAAAAATGTGTAAGTGGTTATTAGATCAGGGCTTTAATTTTCCTGAATACCTTCTTAAAAATAGAGAAAACTTTCTGTACAGGATTGTCGGCCGGATTAGTGATGACAACGTTGATTATATCCGTGCGTCACTGCCGATGGGGGTTATTGGTAAGTATGAGACTGTGGAAATGAAAAAGAACTCCTACAATGGCGCTTTTATCTCTAACCATCTTTCATACAATAAAACGCCAAGTATAAAAGTTGTACAATTTTTTATTGATAATGGTTGTGCCATAAATGTACCAGTTAGAGGGACACATGATCCACCATTGTTAGTAGCTGTTTGTGAGGTTAAGCACAATTCCCTTCCTTTCGTACAACTTTTACTCAAAGCTGGTGCAGACCCAAACAACAGCTATGGGCGGCCTGATGGGGTCAGCACACTTACCCCCTTAATGGCAGCTTGTAAGATGAGGAAGGTTGACGTGGTTACTGCCTTGCTTGAGGCTGGAGCACGCATCCCTAAGGTAAAAAAAGGAGAAGACTGCCCTTTGATGCATTCTATGTTTTCTGGATGGCGGGATAACACCCAACATGGTAAGTCTGAAAGGATATTTAATATCCTTATGAAGCATGGGTATGACTCTTCTCTTCTCTACCGACCTGTTATGGAAGGACGTACTCCAATACATAATATAATAAGGTTTCGTTCTATTAAGTCACAGGCATCGACACTGAAAAAGTTATATGGCAAAAAGAGAGCATCTTCTATTGTGATGTCTTGGAGTATAGATAATCAGGAAGATAGGTATTCTGAATTACTCTCTGCTCTCTCTTGACATCCAGTAAAGAATCCTGATATGATAGAGGCTACTATCAATAGGAGGATTCTATGGAAACATTTGCAACTGGATGGCTACCTGATTTTCCTGATATCAGAGATTACACAATGGACACTGAAGAGGTTAAACCAATTTTTGCGGCTGTCTGTAAGAATGGAACTACCCCACAGTCTACTGTTGACTTGAGGGAATGGTTCTCTCCGGTAGAAAATCAAGGAAGTATTGGTTCGTGTACTGCACATGCAGCAATCGGTCTTCTTGAGTACTGTGAGAGACGGGCTTTTGGAAAACATGTTGATGCCTCACGGCTGTTCACCTATAAAGTGACCAGAAAACTGATGGGAGTTACAGGAGACACAGGTGCATTCTTGAGAACTGTTATGGGCGCTTTAACTATGTTTGGTGCTCCTCCAGAAAAGTTTTATCCCTATGTTGAGGCTAAGTATGATGATGAGCCTGATCAATTTGTGTATGCGTTAGCCCGTAATTACCAGGCTACCAAGTATGTCAGATTGGATCCTCCAGGCTCAACAAGAGCACAACTAATGGAAGGGATTAAAGCTAATCTCTGTAATGGCCTTCCTTCAATGTTCGGTTTCTCCGTGTACAGATCCTTGTACAATCCAGATGTCTCTAAGAGTGGCAAGATCCCATATCCTGCAAAGGGAGAAAAGGGGGATGGTGGCCATGCTATCGTATGCTGCGGGTATATTGATGACATGGAGATCATCAATCCTTACGATATGCATAAAACTAAGGGCGCCTTCATCATAAGGAATTCTTGGGGAACTGGCTGGGGTAATCAAGGATACGGATTCCTTCCCTATGAGTATGTTGAGAAAGGTATTGCTATTGACTGGTGGACGCTTATTAATGCAGAATGGGTGGATACTAACCAGTTCGGCGTTTAGGCCAGGACACTATTAAATAATCAAAGGACCGGACAACTGCCCGGTCCTTTTTCTTTTAGGAGGAACTATGGAACTATTTTGTCCTTATTGTGGAGAGAAGACACAGTTCATTGCAGGTGTCCATGTCTCCGAGAGTTGGCTTGTATCAAATGATGGAGAGTTTACTGAACCCGTAGATAATGGAAACAATAATGTGATTAGGGGCCCGTTCGGCTTTGAGTGTGCTAACTGCCAAATGCCTGCAGTTGATCTTGACAAGAGCTACAAAGTTGCGATAGCTGCTTATAGGAAGTATTATAAGAAGTGTAATCCTCTCCCAGACTGTGCTATTAAGGAAAAATTGCTGTCGCAAGATATTTGTGAGGTAGAAAGGGAAGCATTAGCTTCTCTGTTAAAACGTAAAAGGAGAAGGTAATGGCGTCATCAAAGAAAAGTAGAAGGCACCGGGTACAGGCTTCATATGCGAGTGCACTCTTTGGGTATATACATAAAGCATCAGACGCAGTAAGAAACATGCCACAGAAAGAGAGTGACCAGCTATCTAAATGTTTTGACATTATTACGGATTGTGCTTTAGCCCTACCTGCCGATGTTAGGAAGGATATAGCACGCAAATGGCTCCAGTGGGCGCCTATTGACATGTGTCAGCCAAAAGGGCTGCTACCTCTTATTAGAGACGGATTAATACTGGGATCTGACTTACAGCATACGGGGTCTCCGTCAATCCTTTATAAAATTATAAAGTGCTTACCTAAAAAAATAGAGGCGGGTACCTTATCGGTGATCAGAGAGCTTCTATCAACTGGGGCATGTCCAAATGAGGTGTGTGACTACGTCTCTCTACTAGAGATTGCTACCACTCGCAATGTAATAGAGGTGGTAAGGCTCTTACTTGATGCTGGTGCAAATCCAGAGTGTGATACTAGGTCCGCACCGTCTCAAGAAAGGGAAGGAGGTCCAATTGATATTGCGTTATACCATGGGTTTATTGAGTGCGCCACTTTACTGTATGAGGCTGGAGCTCCTTTAGCAGTAAATGTTACTGAAGGATCACATACTCCTGTAGTAGTTGGCACTAGTTTATGTGGTCCACCTAGAACCATAAAGACAGCTATGTGTATGGCTTACTGGATTAAGCAGGAGAAGGACCGGGGTGCTGCGGGGCATGGTATTGACAATCTAGAGTTAAACATCGTTGCACGCTTACTAGTTCAACATGTTTTAGTAAAATATCCACCAGCCCCCACGTTAAAAATTCTAAGTATTCTGTTCCCACAGAATGGTTCTTCGGTTATTAAAGCATTTACTTTAGATAAAGATCCGGCTATTAGGGAGGCTGCTGTAGCGCTTCTTATGTACAGTGATACCTATCCTAAAAATAAGTTGCAAAAGGAAAAATAGTTATGCTACTATTAAATAATAAGTTGGGGGAAGGGGAATATATGAACAACGTACATACTGCTACAGTACAGAAAAATTTGTCGGGGATGACATCAAAAAAGCTTGCGTGTCTTTTGTGTACTACTGCGTTACCACGGGAGACGGTTATTGAGATAGAGCGTATTCTTTCTCAGAGAAAGTCTTCTGGAAAGTTTACATTCTTTTCAGCAAAAACAAGGAGATAAATAATGCACGAAAAAATACCATTTGCTCTCCTTAACGAGGAGATCAGTGATCTTTCTGCTATGGAAGAAGCCCTTAGGGCCCTTCAGGATGATCACCCGGATGACCTTGACTTAGAGCTTACTTTGGAACAAACCATTTCCAGAAAGATATACTTGGAAAATGTGCTTGTACGACTAGTGAAGGAGGCCTCATGAAGGGAAGGATTTCTCGCTGGGCCTACATTATTTTAGTACTTGTTGGTACGGCCGTTAGTGTTGGGATGAGCATCTATCTCTGTAAATGCATGCAGGTCCTTTCCATGCCCTGGCCGTGCTTCCTGTTCTTTAGTTGGGCTGTTGGTACATCAATCCCGTTTTGGATAGGTGTTACTATGAGGCGTGCTCTTTATGATCCGGATGAATCCACATATGGAAAGATTTGGGGAGATACTATGTCTGTGGGAGAGGTGTCTCTTCTCGTTAGAAGCTTACCAGACCGTTACCTCAAAGCTATAAGTTTGAGCTCAACCATTCCCCCTCTTCTGAGGGATGTAGTGGCGTTTGAGCTAGTGCTTAGAACAAAGAAGGGTACTAATGAGTATTCGGGCTTTGTTCATACTATGGTATTGGTACGTAATATATCTAAAATAGTCGAGGGGTGGGGTGTTATATTTGTAATAGGCGGATTACCTCTAATGGCCCTGGGTCTAAGTTGGCCTTTATTTGTTGGTATATCCCTCGTCTCCCTAGGTATTGGCTTTACTGTCATGTCTCCCTTCTCTTCTTTCACAATTTAAGATCATCCATTAGGAGGAACTATGGAATCATCGTTGCATGATGTCATGCACAGTTTTCACTATGGCCTATTTCTTGAAAAGGCCTTGATGCTTGCTACTTACTATCATAAAGGACAAGTAGACATTTCAGGGCAGCCGTACATTATGCATTTACTTAGTGTAGCTTCACGTGTAGAGACAGTAAGACAGAAAACTATTGCTGTTCTCCATGATATTCTGGAGGACACTGATATCCCTGAGCATATTCTTAGTGTCTACTTTCGATCAGACATTGTGGATGGGGTAGTGGCCTTAACAAGACGAGGGGGGGTATACTATGATGACTACATTGACGGAATTATGAATCATTACGATCCCGATGTTGTCCTCATTAAAATTGCTGATTTGAGACATAACTGTGATCCTATCAGACTAGGAATACTGAAGGATCACGATGTAACACGTATGAATAAGTACATGAAGGCTCTTGGGAAACTTGAACAGACCCTAAGAGACTAATTACCATAAGGTTAGGAGGAACCGATGAGAACCATTTTGTTTCTGTTGTTGACTGTAATGATCTTATTACAGCCTATTTCCATTTTTGCGAAACCATCAGTCGACATCTACATGTATGACGGTGATGACGAGACTATCTATGTCGATGTGGATATGCCAGACGACGTAGACTGGGTAATCAAGGTACGGTTAAACGGCTATACCGCAGACACTTTTGTTGCTTCCGGTGACCGTAATAAGCATTATAACATTGATGATGAGCTTGATGGAAATCCTAGTAACATCGAGATCCTTGTGCAAGGTGACGGTGATGGCTACGGATGGGAAGATTTAGCTAGTGAAGACTTTAAGCGTGAGACTTCTGCACCAACCTATGATTTAGATGTAGAGGTAAGCCCACGGGGGTCAGGGACTGTTACGGTAACACCTGATAATGACGACTACTCCTTTGATCAGGGTGTTGTATTGGAGGCCCATGCTAATGAGGGGTACACGTTTGATAGGTACGAATCTGACGAGTGGGGTACATCCTATGATGGTTCTTGCTATGGAGAGCATATTAGGGAAGACGTAGACGTAATTGCATATTTCAATGCTGCTACCCCTCCTGACGGCTCTGGTGGTGACAATGACGATCAGGATCCTATTCCTCCACCTCCGATAGCACAGGAGTACTCAATTAGGTGTTATGTTGTTCCTCCTGAGGCTGGAATGTTAGTTATATCAGCATCCTTGACCCCAGAGGATATTATACATTCTTCAGATTATACTAGTAACTACAGAAGTGACACTGTACTTACAATAAGGTCTGTTGAATCTACAGGATATTCTTTTATGGGGTGGGCATACAATGATATCCCTACCTCAACAGATGACATCTACAACCTTACCCCAGTAGAGGACGCTGACATATCTGCAATATTTACTAAAGATCAACCAGCTCCCCCAGGTAATGGACATCAGAGTCTTATTGACGGCCTTAGGTTCCATGGAGACGATGATAGTTGCGTTGTCTTTATTTACCTTATTGAGGGTAACGATTTCTTTTCTACAGCAATCAGTACAAATTCTGGACTAAACCTCAAGGTAGGAGATATTGATGTCCTGCTTGAGCGGCTAAGTTCCCTTTACAAGAATGTTACTATTACCTTTGAGCCTCAGACAGGAGATACCGGAATGCTTAGGATTGATATTGTTGACAACCCTACTAAGTGGGAGGCTGCAATTGCTTCTACAACAGAAACCCTAAGTGATCTTGCTCAATACTTATCTGGACAGTGTAACTTTGAGGACCCAGGGCAACAAGAAGATTGTAGGAGAACACAGATGGTTTTGCTGGGTGTTGCTACCGTTTTGACTATCACCCCTGTTGGTGGACTTGGCTTTGTATATCTTGGGTATATGGGATTAGCTGGTAATACATACTTGCTAGTAAGTGATGCAAGCGAAGCCGCACTAACCCCTGGGTTTGATCAAGATATCCATGATAGGATCATTACTGACGTAAAGTATAGCTTGTTGTCATTATTTGATGTTGCTGGTGGTAATCTTATAGACTTTGCAAAAATTAAGTTAGTTACCAAGTACCCTAAACTTAATAATGCAGCAAAGATCACTAAGCAGTTTGCATCAAATGCCACATTGAGAGCTAGAAAGATAGGTGGCTGTGTTGTTAACGTGTTTGATGACATCATTATGGAGAATCTTTCTTTTACCGACGATTTCTTCAGAGTGTTTGATGATATCATAGGTGCGCCTCTTGGAAACTCAGGTGGCAAGGCTCTAGATAAATTCACCAAAATCTTTGGAGATATAAAGATCCAGAAATGGGTACCTTATAAAAGATCTATCTCTGAGATGAGCGGGTATGCTGATGACATTGCCAGGAATGGCTTTGACTACTCAGATGACATTATTCGTGGAACACTTAAAGGGGATCTTCTAGAGGAGTACATTGCTAATGTCGTAGCCTCCGGGGGAAAAGTCGTTAAGGTCTTTAAGAACGCAGGATCAGCAACTGGGAAGGAGTGTGTTGACATCATCTATACCAGACTTGATGATGCGGGAAGAGAAGTTATTGGCATAATGGAGGTTAAGCTTTACGAGACTGGTGGTGTTTCTGCTACGGTAAAACAGCTGTCTGAAAGATACACTTCTATGATCGATGACGGATTCAGTGCATTTATAGATGTTCCAGCTGCTCCAGGGTCCAGCGTTTACTCAAGCCTTGAGCTTGAAAAAGCCTTTAATGAAGGCAGGATGGAATTTACTCTCAGTGTGTTTAATGGAGAAACTAGTTGGCTGTCTACCATTCCGTTGGATGACATGAAGAAAATGTATGACTTGGCGGATGATACTACTTCACTGATTGCTACTATTAGAAGTAAGATAGCTGCCGGTGTTTACGCTCCCGGTCCTGATCTTTCAGGGCTTACCTTATCTAGTGATACCATGAAAGCTATCCGAAACATCTACTCTGAGTATGTTATTCAGATGAAAGCTATAGCCATAGAAGGAGGTTCATTATGAGAGTAGTACTTGTTGCTATAGCAACAGTTGTGGCGGTCTCCCTTTTCCCGATTTCTGGTTGTAGTGGAGGAGGATCAGGCGGCGGAATTGCCAGTGCTACTTCCGAGATTTCTGTGGTTACTCCTGTTAACTCAATCCTTCCAATTGTTCCTACTGGAGCAAAGCTGTCGTCACCTGTTCCATGGATGTTCTTAGCTACGTTTGATACTCAAGACAACCTGCTTGAGTTTCAGATAGAAAATCCTGACTTTGTTCTTGTTCCATCTGACGACATCTACATGGCTATAAATGATAAGCATGCAGATCTTAAGAAAACACCAGGCCTGGTTATTGTAGATGGTATCGGTTGGGATGAGGATAGAAAAGCAATAGCTCTTAACTAACTTATAAAAGGGCGTATGGCACAGAAGCGTACGCCCTTTTTTTTTAAAGGAGAAAATAAATGGCAAAGATTTTATTAGATAGAGAACTTTTGGATATCACAAAACGTGTGATAGAAAATCAGGAAATAGACGATACTGACCAGCACATTGTTTTCATGGACGGACTGGCACGGCTTATTTGTGAGCACTTCGGCGGACAGGTTGGGGCTGTTCACTCTCCTCTTCTTGATGAGCCTGTAAATGAAGTGGACGCGTCCAGATGGGCTGTTGCAATTCATTTTGATGATAATGTTCCTGATGGCGGTGGTATCTATAAAGAGTTTGATACTGACGTTTCTATAGAAGAATGGATGGAAACCTAAGGAGGAAGAATATATGGATGACTCTGAAAAATTAGCGGTATGTCTTGCTACAGTGACTATGGCTGAGGCTCAGTCCCTTGGGACTATGATGACCTTAACTAAGTTAAATGGATGTAAAGAGGGCGTGGAAACGGTAACTGCTATGATAGGAGAACTTAGTCAATGTATTGAAGAGCTGAATATTGGGTTTGCCAAAAGTCGTATCATTGAGGTGCTTATGGAGCTTGAGGCACTCTCTGACTTTATTACGTTGTCCATGGAGCAGGAAAATGAACACTGCTCCAACGTAACAGATGCTCTTTCTGTTGCCACATCTAGGGTAGATGGGCTCATCAAGAAAGGTGCAAAGAAGAAAAAGAAAATAAAGTGAGGTATCCATGTTTGAGATAAAAGGAAAACATACGACAGCTACCGTGTTTACTGATGATGTTGATTCTCAGTGTGTAGGGCAACTTACAAAGATAGTAAACAATGCATCTTTTAAGGGTAAGATTGCAGGTATGCCTGATATACATGCTGGTAAGGGATGTGTGGTTGGCTTTACAATGCCTTTAGGTGATAGAGTCGTGCCAAACATTGTTGGGGTAGACGTGAACTGTGGGGTTTTTGGTGTTAATATCGGATCAGTGGATCCGTTCAGGAAGGTATCTCATCAGAAGTTTGATGACCTCGTAAGACAGAGGATCCCTTTTGGTATGAATACCCATGACACCCCAGTTATTGATATGAAAAAGGAATTTCCATGGGATGTGGCAACAGAGACTGCCAGGAAGTTCTCTATGGCATATCGTGAAAGGTTTGGAGTACTGCCGCTTGACCCGCCTGAATACGCTTATGACTGGTTTGAAAAGAAGTGCAAGCAGATAGGAGTTAGGAAAGGCGTGTCCTACGCAGTAAACAGTCTTGGAACTCTCGGTGGTGGAAACCACTATATTGAAGTAGCTCAGTCTAATGTGACTAGAGACTTTTGGATAATAGTCCATTCTGGATCTAGAAACTTTGGTGGTCGGGTTTGTACATTCTGGCAGGACATAGCGGTCGCAAAAGGAAAGATGTCTATCCCCAAAGAAGAGTATGCTGCTAGGATGAAAGAGATCACTACTAATACTCTTCCTAAAACAGACATTCCCCATAAGCTTGAGGAGCTTCGCATGTCTGCTAAGGCGCAAGATGTAGAAAAGGAACTCGAGTATCTTTCCGGAGAAGACATGATGGGCTACTTTTATGATATGATCTTTACACAGACATACGCTGATGTTAACAAGCTTTTGATGCTTGACATCCTGGTAAAGGTGTTTGGTATAAAGGCGATAAATGAGACCATCAGGACATCCCATAATTACATAGATTTCCGGGATTTCATTATAAGGAAAGGAGCAATCTCTTCTTATGAAAATGAGAGGATGATCATTCCTTTTAACATGAGAGATGGATCTTTGCTTTGTGTAGGAAAAACTAATCCTGATTGGAATTACTCTGCTCCACATGGGGCTGGAAGAATAATGTCCAGGCGTGAAGCTAAAGAAAAGATCAAGATGGAGTCCTTTGAGATAGCTATGCGTGGGATATTTACCACCAGCGTCACGGAAGGCACCTTAGACGAGGCGCCACAGGCGTATAAGAATGCAGAAGAAATAGAACGATTGATAGAGCCTACAGCCCTTGTTCTTGAAAGGCTCCGTGTTATTCATAACATGAAGGATACAGGAGGAGACAATCACGCTCACTGGAGTAAGAAGAAGGAAAAGCACAGGCTTGCAAAAGAGAAGAGGGATCTTGGAAAAAGAAAAATGGAAGAGCGTGAACTTACGGGAGGATAATTAATGTCAACTACTGTTACGTGTATACCTTACTACACGTTAATTAATAAAGTAAAAGAGCTGGGAAACTATGGGGTTCGGGCTTTCTTAAAGGAGTGCCCGGACCCAGCAAAGGTAATTAACGCCCTAGTACCATCAAGGCGCTCTGTTATGGCGTTTGTCGCTGGAAAGGGTGACATCGAGATGATGGACACCCTGGTGGAGTTTGGTGGGGATCTAAACATAGAGAGAACACGACCAACGAAAAGCAAAAACACGCCTCTCATGGTAGCTATTATTGAAAAACAAAATCATATGATTACGTACCTCCTTAAGAAGGGAGCAGACCCAACACTTACAAATGCCAATGGCATCTCTCCGTTGCTACTAGCAGTTAGGAGACACAACCGGGGCATTGTAGAGCTTCTCCTTTCTTATGGGGCTGATCCAAACGTTCAGCATGCCAAGCTGTCGTTTTCCCCACTCAATCAGGCTATCTCTTCCTTTAGGGAGGATATCGTTTCTGTTTTATTAAAAGCAGGCGCTAATCCTACTGCTCCTGACAGAGATGGGTTTGCTCCTATACATATTGCCTGCAACTGTGGAATGCTTGCGGTTGTACGCTCTCTTGTAGATAGAGGTGCACCAATTGATGTAATGACTAGAATGGGGTACTCTTCTTTTTATTACGCTTGTGTGTCCGCTATGAGAAAGCATTATAGATCTAATTTCTGTAAGAAGGGCTTTGACGTCAGAGAGGCTATTGACTTTTTTATGAGTAACGGGTATCCGGTCTTCAGGGATATTAGTAACCCTAAGTATGAGTTGCTATCAGAAGCCTTTTGTGGTGGTACGGCCTCTCTGATAATAAAGCAGTATCTTACAGACGCACGGCTTAAACGTCTACTTTTAAATAAGGTAGCACTTAAAATGTCAGAAGAAAATGAAAAATTAATACGGGAGGTTCTCATTGGAGGAAAACGAAAACAAGAACCCCATGGTCCAGATAGACATGAAAAATCCTCTGGGGTGGGGAAACATTGAGGACTTTTCAAAGTGGCAGTCTCTAGAGATTGAGAGGTTAGAGCAGAGGGCACAAGAGACGGAGGATGAACTACAAAAGTTCAAAAGGGTTAGCTTACATCTTCTTAACCACATAGAGAACAACTACTCGAAAAAAACCCCGAAAGATTTAATAGTAGACACAATAGAAGGCCCCTTTAGGAAAGATGAGTTTCTGTTTTTGTGGGACTACCTATGTGGAGTACCCTATGCACGCAGGGAAATAGATCGAATGTTCCTTGAAGAGATTGTTGCTTGTGGTTCTGCTATAGCCCTAATTACTCTTGTTGACCATGTGGAAGGGCCCTTAGATATCTGTATTACTGCAAATGATCTAGCTGAGCACTTCACATCAGATACGACTTTTCTATTTTTAAACTGTATGGCAGACTTTATGGACACCGGGGAGCTGCAAACACATGCTAATGATAAGTTACTATGGGCAATGTTCTTACATATACTTGAGAGTGACGTTCTTAATAGTGAACACATCATTCAGTTTTCTGATAGAATTAGCCAAATATTTGTGTGCTGTAACACCAACGGCATAACAGCTGATCTGGTATGTACTATTTATCCTACTATGGACTCATACGTGTTAGAGTACCTGCTTATAGAAAAGCAATGGTCTATTCCGTATGATCGCCTTCTTTGGCATATGCTACATTCACATGGAGGCTGTTGCTTAGATGTTGAGAAGGGCACCTCTCTTTATTACCTTATTGTTGAGAAGGGCACAACACTGCACTCTTTAGACACGGCGGCTCATGAGTTGGTTAGGGGACCAAACGGACAACAGAGACTTAACGTTGCCCTGACATACTGTTTAGTTGACAGAGACCTAATTACTAAGGAGGTACTGACTGATATTTTACGTTATAATGATTACTATAGTGTTCTTTCGGTAATTATCCCCTTTTACCCAGAGATAGATTGGATACAGCTAATCATTTCTATAGGGAGACCTAATCTTAAGACATCGACTCTGCAAAGAATATTCGATAGTCTGCCTATTTCCGTACTAGGACGATACTTATTGGAGAAATCACTATTGGAGGACCCTTTGTTAAGAGATCTGATAGTAAAAACGTGCTCTAACAGAAAGACCAAACAGGAGGATGTATGAAAGGTACAAAGAGTGTGCCTAACAAACCAAAGACAGTTGAGCATGAGTTAGCTGTTACTAAACATGCTCTGGAGATGGTAACAAAGGAAGCTAAAGATACTAAAAAGACACTGTCCGGTGTCCTTTCTTATGCTATTGATCATCTTGATCATGATCAAGTAGTGAGGTTGATTAGCTCTCCAGTTGGTAAATACAGGGCAGATGCTACAGCATTACGTCTAATATGGGAGCTTGCTGAGAGCTCACATCAGATTACCAGAGGAGAGCTAGAAGACATCATATTCGGAAAAATCTTTGATAATGGGAACATTAAGGCCCTTCTAACTCTTATTGAAGTAACTGGCGGGCTTGTCTTTACGGAAGAGCCTTCTTTTTTTGAGTGTCACGGATGTCATAACCTTCCTTTCTATCGGGTATTAGCAGACAATATTGAAAATGGCACAATACACATGAGTGTATCTCAGAGGTGGAAACTATTTACTTCTTTTGTGACGAGACTTCCTAGTAAAACAAAAGATATAATTCGTATGTCAAATCTTGTACCTGATACGTACTCAAGGTGGGATAGCGAGGCTAAGACAGACCTTAACCGTGTATTGTGGTTAGTATCTCCGAAGGTGGTCGACCACCTTTTTGAAAAGGAATGGCCGGTTAATCTAGATGCTGTCTTGGGTTACGTTATTTATCATGATACCTATAAAGATAAGTCAAAGGGAAGCCTTATTAAGTACCTTATATACAATGGAGCTACTCTTTGTATTGGTGACACGTCTGACCTGTTTACTCCTGATAGAGTTAATAGCAGTGATGAGTGCCTTGTTAGACTTAACTTTGTGGTAGACAATAAGTTAATAGTCACGAAAAGACCGCCAATTTCAAAAGAGGGTATTGAGTTCTTATTTACTAAGGCTCATACAGCTAAACTGATTAAAAAGGCCCTGTCTCTTATCAAGAAGCCTGGTACACTACAGATTATTTGTAACGCGTTTGAGCGTGCTAGAAGGACTAGTAATAACTGGAGACTTTCATCAGATAATGTCGTATATACGACAACTACTAGCTTTTTTAAGTTACATTCATCAGCTGTCTTGGCAAGATGGTTACTAGAAGATATAGCTTGTCCTAATGTACATGAAATCTTACGTAATGTTTATGCAAAAAAGAGAAAACCAAGGAGGAAAAAGAATGACGAACGAAGAAATGCTAACAATCCTGACGTCCAGACGAAAGAGAGTTAATTATGTGATTAACTACACATGGGTTCAATGGGAAGTTATCCTGGACCTTATGAGGAGTAAGACTATCCTCAAGGTGAATCCGGAAGCCAAACTGAGTGAGTCCCCAATTACCCGGGCGACCTATTACATGTTCTCTGACGAGGTTGACCACGATGCGTTGAGTGATCCTCATCCTTTTGCCAGGATAAGTTATTTCTTAAGACAGAGTTGGCCGGAACTTGGTATGCACGATCCAAGTCTTTATGTAAGGAGAGAGTACTTCTCTTTTCATGGATGGCCGGCTATTGCTGGAGAAGATAAATCCAAAATGGTGAGATACGAGTTCTTCAAGGTAAAAGAGTACAAAGATTCCAGGATAAAGAAGGAAAATGACAACTGGATTCACATCAGGTACTACGAAGCAACTGAGTGGTCTGACATGGACTGGGCCTCTGATGAGGATCGTGTTGTTCCACTTACTCGTGCTTTCCTGGAATCTAGAGGTAATGTCAACAAGATGAACACAGGGGCAGTTGTCATGTCTACCGTCATGAAGATGATGATCAAGATCTCTGAGGAGAGCGAGAACATAGATGACACAAGACCAAAGTTTGTTGGATACTATCGTAATATGTACTGGAGTGATAGAGTAAGAGACAGACTGAGGTTTGTACTTGACCTGGTTAACGGAAAGGTTAACGGGTACCAGTTAGATCAGACTATCATGGGTGAGCATACTGACCACCCATACTTCAGACTCATCAGTAGGCTGTCTCACCTCTTTAGGGAAAATCAGTCTATCGCAAAGGTATCTATCTTTCGTCTGAAGGATCCTATCTTACGGGAAGCTTGCTCCAGAATGCTTACCCCTGGTCTTGTTAAAGATTTCGGTGCTAAGCTGAGAGAAGCTAGACGGCTGTCTCCTGAGATTCCTGAAAATGAGAAGAGGAAAAAGAAGAGGAAGAGTAGCACAATGGTTGTGCGTATTCCTCAGAATGCTGCAACAATGGGGGTAATGCTCGATGAACAACAAACTGGTAATTGAGATACTTGGGAGACCACACAGTGTAGATCTTTCTCTGCTTGAAGACAGAGAGGATCTTGAGATCATGGTAGTTTTCCACGATGGAACAGCTAACAACCACACCCCCAGGGTGGAGGTGTGGGATGATGTTAGTGGTATCGTGGGCCCTACCGTAGTAAATGAGTTCTTTTCTAAGAGCTCTGAACAACTCCAGGAGGTGTAATGGGAACTAGGGGCGTATTCGGATTTCAGGTAGGAAACCAACTAAAGGTTACCTACAACCACTTTTCTTCCGATCCAGGTGGGTTAGGAGAGGAAGTGCTGTCTTTTTGTAAGCACCATGACCTTGATACAATGAAAAAGATGGCAAGTGCTATTGAGCTCGTTGACTCAGACGTAGCTCCCACCCATGAGCAAATTGTGCGATGTAGGGAGGCAGGCACCATTGATCTAGGGGTCTCTGAGCAATCGGAGACTGATTGGTACTGTCTTTTACGTGATGCCCAAGGAGACCTTAATAAGGTAACTGAGGTAGGAATAATGATAGATAGTCAGTCCTTTCTCAGTGACTCTTTGTTTTGTGAATGGGCCTACATCATAAATCTTGACAACAGTACTCTGGAAGTTTACTCTGGGTTTAATGAAAAGCCAGCGGTGGGGCGTTTTGAAAAATCCCCACCTAATGATGGTGGCTACTACCCTGTTACTCTTATTGCCACTCTTGATCTAACTAAAGAGGTCATGGGGGGAACCTTACACCAGGCATTGGACATACTGGGAGTACTAGAAAAAGAAGAAGAGGAAGAAGAGGAGTAAACATGCCTATTTTCGATTACGTATGTGACAAGTGTGAGAAGGAGTTTGAGCTCCTTGTTGGAGTTGTAGACTCTGAAACAACACTAAAGTGCCCTCATTGTGGGGCATCTACCATTACCAAGAAGATAACTTCCGGGAAATTTGTTAAGCCATACACGTTTCGCGGGAAGACCTGGTAATACTACCTATCTTAGCGGAGAGCCCTTAACCAGCTCTCCGCTTACCTTTTTAACAATGGAGGGGCTTATGAGCTCTGAAGATACTACTACTATTTGTAAGAGTTGCATGTTACCATCTTTACGGTTTAGTGACCCGCCTTTAGGACAACCACATAAGGGATATAGTTGTTGCTGTGGTTATCCGTACTTTATTGTATGTGACAAACATTACCATTCTTTTAATGAGTTTCTTGGAGATAAGGGAAAGGACGCTGTAAGTCTGGCAAAGGCCTTGTTGTTAGATCCTGATGTTCAGGGATCAATGAGAAGATATTTATATAAGTATGTTCAGGGAAGGCATAAATCGACTGTTATTCCTGCTCTTTCAGTGACGGGGAGATTAGTTAGATTAAATAACTAGGTTAAGTGGTACTTGACATATACATATGAGTATGGCATACTGCACATCCTATATTATGTTAATCTATCCAATATTGGATAGTAAGGAGCACGTTGTGTGTTACAAATGTGAACACGCTGTGAAGGTCAGATTACTAAAGACACTGGAACTATACATAGTTTGTCAGGTGATGACTGATTCTTCAATTGGAACGGATTTAGTGCAGTGTGCTGGGGAAAAGCGCTGTCCTGTTAGAAATCAAAAAGTAAGTTAATCCATATCAATTCGGGGGTTTAGATATGAAAATCAGAACTGGGTTCGTTGCGAACTCAAGTAGTTCTTCATTTATAGTTATGTATGCAAATCTGGAAAAGGTACGTTCTTCCAGACTGAAACGGGCATTACTGGATAATTCCAAGGCAGCTCAATGTGTTAAAGAGTATATTATGGAAGAGTTAGAGGGTAGAGATAAAGACAATGATGATCCTGCTATATACACTACTGACTTTATTAGTGTGACTCTTATAAATATACAGGAGTGCTATGGTGGAGAGCTCTGTGAATATACTCATGCTGATCCTGATGATGACGACAGTTGTGATTGTTCTTGTGAGATAACGGTGCTGGACTGGGATGACCGTAACAAATTGGAAGACTGGTCAAACCGTTTTGATCCTCAGTACATTATAATTGATGAGTACCGCAAAGGGGAGATGTCACCATATGAAAATACGTAATGGATTCGTTTCCAACTCAAGCAGTTCTTCATTTGTGATAGTACGATCAAATCTACAAAGAATAACAGACTCCAGGATAAAGCAGCTTTTATTACATAGTGGGCTTCCTGTCCTAGTAAAAGATCAGTGCCGAAAGGAGCTCCTTCTTAGGGATACAGGAAAAGTAAGAGCTATCCATCAAGATGAATCTTTTGTATGTTCTATTGTGGAAGAGACTGAAGATGACTATACCGACAACAGCATTCCAGAAACAATCACGTTGTTTACTATAGGATTTCCTGCTAGTAACATACCACCCAGCATGCGGCTAGGCAGGCATTTTGATGAATTTGATGACATCGATTTTGAGAATAACCATTCTCCAGAATTTATCTTTGAGGAGGACCTATGAAGGTAAGATTTGGTTTTGTGGCTAACTCTAGCTCTCAGGACTTTGTCCTACACAATCGTAGGATGACTCAGAGTAAACATAGCATTGATGTAGAGCACAACCTTGGTGATCTAAAGAGTCCCGTATTAAAGAGATTGTTACTTGAGGATATTCCTGAGGAAGTAAAGGTGGTTATACTCAAAGAGTTTGAGAACAGGAAAGGAAAGTCGGACGATGGCTATGATGATTCTCCTGTGGAGGTTGTTGTCGTTGAGAGGTCCATGTGCTATGATAGCCATGGTCAGGAAACCTTTGAGGAAGAAGTTATTTATTCGTACCAGGAAATTATTTAGGAGGTATTATGAAAGTACGTAACGGGTTTGTATCCAATTCAAGCAGCTCCAGTTTTATAATGGGTAATAGTACAACAGCGTCTGCTATGTATGATCTAATACGAGCAGTGCTTCGTGATTGCGAGATTTATTTTAACCCAGTCTCAACGTCTGACTATAATTTTATCAGAACGTTTGAGTCTGAATACGAGATCCTTACATGGCTTTCTCAGAACTTAGATTGTGACGAACCGCTGCTCTTTAGTGGCACATGTAACTATGAAACGTTCATGATTAAGGACAAGAGCACCGGAAGAATCTTAGTAGACACGTGTAACAACCATGATTGGACTGGCCTTGACATCATCAACCATAATGATGACGATAACGATGGTACACACCAAAGATACCAGGGTTACGAGGCGAAATATAAGGATGAGCATTGTGAATTTGGTCCCTGTTCTTCCTGTGAGGAGGCTGAGTGCCCTGACCATATCCAGGACATGGTAGATGGGGATGAAAAAGACCTCGATCATCCAAAATACAGGGTTATCTACATAGACGTAAGGACGAGGGCACGTGAGACGGAAGCACTGTATTTCTTTAAGAAATATGCTCATATGGGTTTCTATGACAAGATCCCAGGAACAAACAAACCGTGGTCCATAGAGATCCTTGAGCTGCTTGCTCAGGGTGTAGCACAAGAGGAATTTTTATGAAAATTCGTAATGGCTTCGTTTCCAACTCAAGCAGTTCTTCTTTCGTGGTTCCTACAGCCATGTTATCCCCTTTGCAAATTTGGGCAGTCTTAACAAATACACAAACAGATCAAGAGTACACCAGGCCAATTTGGGAGATTGGTCTGATTGATGGTTACCTGGTCGGGTATACAAGTATGGACAACTATGATATGATAGAGTTCTTAAAGAAGGTTGGGATTCCTTCCAAAGACATCAGTGGGACTGACCGTTTCTACGGAAGTCTTGAGAGCACATTAGAGTGGTATAAGGATGAAATACTTAATAATCCGAATAGGAAAGAGTAAGCAGAAAAATAATAAAGGTATTTAACTAAGGAGGTTTCCTACCAATGAGAACGCGTACAAAACAAAAAGAGTGTGTATCTACCCAGGAAGCGGCACGTACCCTAAGTGTAACTGCAGCAACTATCAACAACCTTGTGATGGTTGGAGTTCTATCCTCGTCTACAAAGGTCAAGGGTCGTGTAGACAGAGAGAGTGTCCTTTTCTGTAAGGACAACCGCATAAACCTGGTAATGCTTCGAACAGAAGAACCAGATATTGGGGATTGTCTTACGGTAGAAGAGACAGCTAACATGATGCACATTACTCGTGACCAGGTACTATCCAGTGCGTACAACGGCGTACTTTCTTCGAGCCTTTTCTGGAGACAGAAGCGGGTAAATGGAACCATGGTTCCAGTCTTTCACAGACTAACCCTAGAAAAGATTAAGGCGGAAGTATTAAGTCTTCAAAAGAAGACTCTCTACACACCAGCTGAGATCTTTAATTCTATTATGCTTTCAGAGAAAGCAAGAAGAGCCGGTGTTTCTTATTCAGCTATGTATATGAGGAAACAGAAAGGCCATGTAGACACGTTCAAGATCATGTCTGGTGTTTACGTTCTTCCAGAAGAGAAGGATACAGCTAAGTCTATCCTCCAGAAGAAACCATTACGAGAGGAAGTAAAAAAGGTTGTTAACTCCCGTAGTGGTGCAGTAAAGAAAGTACCAGCTGAGTCCATGAAGCGGCCTTCTAGAGGCGGTACGTATAAAGCAACCTCAAACGTACCACGTGTACCTATTGTGGAAACAGGATCAGCTCTTCTTGATGGTACTGGCTACATGACCCTTGAGAAGGCTCACCTTTTATTAGGTAAGACTAAGAACTCATCCTACCTCTATAAATGGGCTAAGCGTGGATACGTCACCATAATAAAGCAGACCGGTGGTGGTGCAGCACTTATCCATGTAAGTGAATTTGAGGCGTTTCTCTCAGCCATGACTCCTCCGGTGGCATCCATAGACGAGCTGAAGACCCTCAGTAAGAGCGTAAAAGCTAGTCTACGGTTTATTGTAACGAAGGGAAAGATCGTAGTTAAGAAAACCCTTACACCGACACCTCCAGTATCGTTCAGATCGTCCTTTAAGGAGCTTGGGGACCGCATTGCATCGTTTACACCTGCAACTCCTGAAGAAGAGCTTCAGAGTGATCTCCTTAAGACAATAGTAGACTGGGCAGACAGACATATTGTCTAAGGGGTAGAGCATGACCATAGCGATCATTGGTACAGCAGGAAGGAAAGAAGATGGAGATAAACTATCTCTTGATCTTTACAATAGGATGTATTATGATGTCATCTGGAGGTTCTCTGAAATGAATGTTTCTGTTGAGGAACGGCACCTTGTTTCAGGAGGAGCAGCTTGGGCTGATCATCTGGCTGTTCGAGCATTTCTGGAAGACGAGTGTGTTTCTCTCAGCCTCCACCTCCCTGCCATGTTCGGTGGTTGCAGATACTTAGGAATGAATAGCTCAAAGTATGATCCTGGCCGGATCGCTAATTACTATCATGGGCTATTTTCTAATAAAGTTAAAACAAATACTCTTTTGGAAATAGCAGCTGCTATAAAGAAAGGTGCTGGTTTAACGGTTAGTAAGGGATTCAAAGAAAGAAATCTCCTGGTTGGAAAGTCTGATGCTGTACTAGCTTATACTTTCGGCCAGGAGAGCTTTCCGAAAGACGGTGGTACTTTGCATACATGGAATAGTTCCAGTGCAAAGATCAAGACTCATATACCACTACACGAGCTTAGGGCCAAGCTCTAATTATTCCAGGAGGAATTACAACAATGGAAAAAAAGATTATCGTTTTGATGGAGCAGTATACGAAAGAACTGACGAAGGCTGAAGAAGGTAACAAATCCGCTGGGAAGCGTGCCAGAAAGTTTTCATTAGAGCTGGATAAGCTGAATAAAGAATTCAGAAAATACAGCGTCACTAAAGAAAAAGCGTAAGTACGGTACTATGAGGAGAGAGGCGGTGTGGCCCTCTGCCTCTCTCCTTATAACCAAATAAGGAGGATTTTTACTATGCCACACGAAATGTTACGAAGGGCAATTACGGAGTTTAGAGAAAAGAAGGGAATCAATAAAAAGGATACGGCTACTATTCTTAAGATCCATAGAGTAACTCTCAGTAGACTTGAGAGCGGAATAATGGAGATTTCTCCTGAAAGAGAACAGGAGCTTCTTACTCTGATTAAGACGTTATCTTCTGAGCCAACAGAAAAAGTTGTTTTTAAGACGAAGAAAGATGTAGCTGCTGCTATAAAGAAGACCGAAGCGTATCTTGCTTCAGAAGAAGGGGTATCTGCAATGAAAGAGCAAGCCAGTAAGTTTAAGGACACTGAGCGTCCAACAACGATGCCAGAAGAGTTTTCTTCAAAAAGATCAATTGATCAGAGTGAGATGCAGCTCTCACCACCAGTTGTAGAGATTGCATACACGTCTGTTGTCACTAAGTCTCTGTATGAGAAAAATGGTGGGATAAAGACAGAGGGCTCAGTTGGGTTCGACCTGGTTGCTGCCAATGACACAGTTCTTCTAGAAGGTAACACCTATATGATAGACCTTGGTTTGATTGTTAAGCCACCAGCAGGATATCGTATTACTATTTATCCTAGGAGTTCCACGTTCTCTAAGTTTGGGCTAGTTCAGACCAACAGTGTTGGAGTAATAGACCCCGACTACTGCGGAGAGCTTGATGTACTAAAATGGCCCTGTAAGTGTATTGAAAGATCAGCTACAGGGAAAGTACTAAAACAAGGTACTCCGATTGCTCAAATGGTTCTTGAGAAGGCTCGTACGTTTACAACTACTACCTTTGTTCCTAATAAAAGATCCCGTGGAGGATTTGGTAGTACTGACGAGGGGAAATAACATATGTCTAAGGAAAGACGTCGTGATCTTATTAAGCTAAAGCCTCAGATAGATGACAAGTATTCTTCTTAGTTATCTGAAAGAAACCCTTACAGGATTCGAACAGGCTGTCAAGACTCTGGAGGCACAGGCCTCAAAAGTCTCTATGTTAGAAGATCCAAATTCTAGTGCAATGGGGGAACCTGATCCTAATGCAACAGTTGTAGACCAGAACGTCTTACGGATGAAAGCTGGTCATAAATTATTGTCAGATGTGTATTACACAATACATAATCAGGTAAAGAGGTCTAAGTAATACAATATTGAGGAGAGAGGCCAAATATGCACACTTTACAAAATCAGATGATAACTCTGGATATCCCTGACTCTTGGGAGGATGTACCAGGTACTTATAAACAGATAAACTATATCCAGGCAACAGACTCCTGGAAAGATCCTTCTATTCCAGAGAATTTTCCAAAGGAATCTTCTTCCCTAATATCATTCATTAAGTACAGACATTACCAAGCTATAGGATGGAAGGATGATAAAATTATTGAAGATTCAAATTTCCTGATAAGATTTGAGTTTTATGAGAGAAGTGAGTGGAAGGACATACGTGCTAAGCGAGATGAGAAATGGGAGATCAGGCTCTTCTATTATTTCATGAACAACTGGAAAGACTATGACTGGTATAGGGATGAATGGCTTGAGCTGGTTATTTTTGGATTTGCTACTGCAGTAGAATTTAAGATGAACAGTGAGTTTTACTCAGCCATTAACCGTGTTCTTCACAACTGTGAACCACATTATACCATTCCCATTGACAAATGGTACCTTATAGCTAGCCACCTTAGTTCTGGAGTTATAAAGCAGATGCTTTTACAGGACTATCCGTATAAGCAATATACAGATTTGTTAAGAGAAGAGCTTAGTAAAAGAGATCATAAAAATGGAGGTCCCCTATGAAAAAAAGTGCTCTTATTATTGTTGATCCGCAGAAAGATTTCTGTCCTGGAGGAGCTCTACCGCTTCCTGGAGGGAATGAGATAGCCAGTTATATTCTTGGTCACCTGTTTCACTACCCATTTGATCTTATGATCGTTAGCAGAGACTGGCATCCGAAAGACCACACGTCTTTCAAAGTTGATGGGTGTGATGAGAGAGGTATATGGCCACCACACTGTATACAGGGAACATCTGGGGCTGCCTTATTGTTTATCCCACCTTACAATGTTCTTCTTGCTACAAAGGGAGATAACCCTTATGAACACCCGTATTCTGCTATGAAGGCCCATATGGATGATGCGCCTGATACCATGGTTCCGTCTCTTCTAAAAAGTAAGAAGATTGACTCTGTTTTTGTTGGTGGTCTTGCACTTGACTTTTGTGTTAAGGATACGGTCCTTGATCTACTAAAAGAAGGATATGAGACATTCTTGATGCTTGATGCCTGTCGTGGACTCGGCCATGCTACAATGACTGATGCTGTACGTGAGATGGTTGAGGCTGGTGCTAAGCTAACTTATATCAAGAACGTAGAGCAACTTGTGAAGTCGAGACGGAAAGATGACAGTCCTGGGTAACCACATAAATATAAGTGACATTGAAGAGTTCTTGTGTACTTATTACTGCGGTCCACTCACTGTTGAGCAATGCACTTGTCTGGGGGATAAGTGGCGTCATCTTAACATGTCCTTTTACGCCACCAGTGCTCATACTAGAATGTCTGTAGATGGAATGTCTGTAGATGAGCTAAACATGGAGACTGCAAAACTACTGGAATCCGTTATACCAGGATCAATAGTAAAGAGACTCTTACTAGATAATAGAGTAAGTAACCTCTACCTTCGTGATATACTTAGCAAGGCTCTCACCTGTAACAAAGATATAATTAAAGTAGCTATCATAATGTGAGGTGTACATGATTAACATTAACGACCTTGAACCACTAGATGTTGGACGGTCAGTCATCTATCATTCTTTTGAAAACCAGGAGTCGGGAAGAATTAAAAGCTGGAACACTAAATTCATTTTTGTAGAGTTTCCACCACGAACGTACGGAAGGGGCGAAGCGTGTGATCCGAATGACCTAGACTTCATGTTTGCAAGTAAGCATGCAAAACGAAAGCTCATTGGAGCGTCATCAAAGAAAACTAAGTAGCATTTGCTATTAATAACGGAGGTTACCATGAATACAGAAAAGAGAGAGAAAAATCCCATTATTGCAAGGATCAAAAAAGAGAACAACAGCATTGCTGAAAAAATTAGGACGATGAGAGGTACCAGGAAACAACATATTAATGGGTGTGTTCCCGGTCTTATCGCTCTCTCAAAAGAGTCGCGATGTAGGCACATTGTATACTGTGAACTGAGAGGGAAGAAAAGGGAAGATATTGAAAAGCCCAGGGAAACAAACAAGGCTAATGAAAATATTATCAAGGGAATCAGGAAAATCTGGGAAGATGAGCTCAAGGCTTTTAGAGGTGAAGACCCTGTGATAGTAGAGCAGGCTAACGCAGCCTAACAATATATAGCACGATTTGTTTAGAAGAGAGAGCCCATTATTGGCTCTCTCTTTTTATGAGCCTGTGAAGTTTAAGAGGAGGAAGGAACCTATGAATATACAAACAGTTGTACAGATGGACCAGGAAACCTTTGAGGAAATGAAAACTATAATAGAGGAGCTTGCACATCTTTACAATAATGAGCACGATTATGAAATGCTTTCTTCAAGAGCAAATGATCTTGTTGAAAAGTTAAAAAGAAAAGAGTAGTAGGAGGATAATTATGGCTAATCACATGGAAGCTGCTACACTTGGCAGAAAAACACTATTCTTTGTTTACTCTGTTGAAAATATAACAAAAAGAAAAACGAAGATCAAGGCTACAGTAGAGAAAGAAGGACAAGACTTTGAAGATCTAGCCCAGGCATACAACTGGGATATTTCGAATCTACGCAAAGGGCAGCCTATATGCATTGAAGTAAAATGCTCAAAACCTATTGTTGAGGCAAATGTAATAACAATTACAGTTGACGGTAAAGCTAAGCATTCAGGAAAAACAATATTTAGGGTTAATAACATTGTAAAAGGAGAAGCGTGTTTTGTTGCCTTTGACACAGGTTATGATTTTACCGATGTGGTTAAAGCTTTAGGATGGAATAAAAGAGAATTGTCTTCAGGAGAAGAGAGCCCCTTTATTCCTCTTACTGACACAGTTGAGATTGGGGACTATGTACACTTATCCTTAAAAGGTGAGATAGTCTCTGCTAAAAATGATCCAAGATATGCAGTAATTGTAGAAAATACACGGCTACGTGAGGCGCTTATAGCTCGCTATGTTAAGGTGGCGTAGAAGGAGGATAGCTATGGCTAATCATATGGAAGCAGTACTTGATCGTGAAACCTCTCCAGAGGAGATTGAAGCTCTTCTTAGGAAATGTAACGATGAGAGATTCAAAGAAGTCTTTGGCATAACAGTGTCAAAGAATGGGTGGATACAAGGGGATACTTACTTCTTAGTATTCTATGAGAATCTTGATAACTTCTTTTTGGAGATGTGGCTTCATCCTGACAACAAGAAACTCGAATTCAGAATGGGCCACAGCAGTAATCTTTATATGCTTGTTACTTACCTTGAATGGTATTTTTTTGAATATCCTGTTGTAGCGATTGGAGGAATAATACAAGATGAATGCGCAGACGCATATGATAAAGATGACCCCGACTATGAAGACACTTCATTTGCTCCAGACTTCTTAAAGAGGTATCCCACATTTAATAATTACGTCCATGAGAATATGTTAACCGCTAGGAGTAAACCTATGATAAGACGGATACTCGCACAGGTTCCTAAAGAACTAGAACATATTGTGTGAAGGAGTACTTATGAAAAATTTTATGTTAGGTATATTGCTAACCATAGTTGCTATCTTTTCTGTCGGTGCTGTCCCAGAGGTTGTTGCTATCATGTGGATGCTGACATCCGGGAAAAGAACGAAAAGTCAGCGGAAGCGTTTTACAGGGGGGACTAATGTTTGAAGACATTAAAGGTTCGAGCACAGGTAGAATACGGTTTACCAGACCAGAGCTGCATGAAGATAAGCCAAGATTTGTTCGCAGAGAATGTATTGATCCTGAAACACACATGGTTGGTAAAGGCTGTCAGGGTATTAACTGTGATTTTGCTGCGATAGAAAAACGAGTGCTGGCTTTCATGTCTGAGGACGATAAGAATAAAATGATGCTGATGGGGATTTATGGGAAAGTGTAGGTACATCAACGGAGGACACATAACAATGGACAATCAAAATTCGAAAAACGTGCAAGTGCTGAAAAGTCAGGGCTACCAAACTTTTATCAACATTTTCTGCGGTGATGTTATGGTATCGCCAACCGGAGAAGATGTTCCTACAGAGCAAGTCTGTGTCATGGCTTGTTTCGATCAGGAAAAAAATGTAGTGTTTGCTGTGGTTAATAACCAAGTTGTAGAAGCTAGGTCCGCAGGTCCGCTTGTAAACACTACAGTGGGCAGGGGTTCTGCACACTCTCCGAAAACTACTTGCTGCCACGTCAAGCGGTTGAAGTATTGGACGGACAAATGCCCTGCTTTGCAGATAATGACAGTTCCAGAGTTCAGGAGTGCAGTAATCAAAATGTGCGAATCCCGTGTCAAGTTGGTAAAATTTGTGTCGTAACTTTGGGGCGGTTAACCTTAACTGGCTTAGAGTGGTTTCTCCAAAAAAAGAACCTATGGTTAGTGCAGTAATGCTTAAAAGAATTCTTAAGGTGACACATTCAATAATTACGATGATTCACACATTGTGAGGAGGGCTATGGATGCTGCTCCTACTACTGCTACTAAAAGAAAAGTTATTAGCAGAAGGTTAA
>Ga0210003_1000078_pt1 | contig 84656 bp, 72 predicted proteins | sample LantaG_FD_182804 | JGI IMG/M metagenome (GOLD analysis project Ga0210003, IMG submission 182804) | Deep subsurface microbial communities from Baltic Sea to uncover new lineages of life (NeLLi) - Landsort_02402 metaG (SPAdes) (version 2) | ecosystem: Environmental > Aquatic > Marine > Oceanic >... | reverse complement strand
TCAGGACCGCTGGGTGAAAGAGCTGCGGCTGGCAGGCATCAAGGATATCGAAGAAGCCAACCAGTGCCTATGTGGATTTGTAGAAAGTCTCAACGTGAAGTTTGCAGTGGAGCCTCGAAGCTCAGCAAACTTTCATCGGCCAGTGCCGCAAGGCATGGATTTGAGGACTGTATTTTGCCGGGAAGAACCACGCACTGTGGGCAATGACTGGATTGTGCGTTACAAGAACCGCTTCTTCCAGATAGGGCTTCAGTCCAACTTACCACCAGCCAGAAGAAAGGTCATGGTGCAAGAGCATTTAGACGGATTAATCCACATAGTCTACAGGAGTAGGGAGGTCCTCTTCACAGAAATCAAGGAGTTACCCCGGAAGCCCATGGTTACTCAGCAAAAGCAACAAAACTCTGAAACAAAGAGGAAATACGTCCCTCCTTTGGATCATCCCTGGAGAAGATACAGCCTCCACACTCAACGCATCAGCCAGGCATTACCGGTGTGAGGTTACCAGAGGACATTTCTAATGAGTTAAAGTAGAGGACATTTCTAAAGAGTCTTGACAAAAATATTTGAGCCAATTTGCGCAAATCCAATAGTGTTAAAATATAGGGTAATTATCCCTTGACACCACCTATCTTAGTAGTATAATCCACATTAAGGGGGTGATATTATGGTCAACTTTAAATCTAGCTTCTCGTTTGATGACAGCAAATTGAAAAAACTCCAACAGAAAGTAAAGACACTAAATGGGCAGAGGGAAGTTCCATTAACAGAATTAATGCCTGACGATTTCATTCGGGAATACACTAACTTTCAAACCATCCAAGCAATGTTTGACGCAAGTGGCATTGAAAATACGGAGGAAATCAGTAATGAAAAGTTCTCCAAATTTATTGCCACCCACACTCGATTCAGCACCTGGGGGAAAATGATAGAATTGGCTCATACTGAATATATTAAGCGCAAGTTGGGGTTAAGTTAACTCTTGGTTGTTTCAGTCTTATCATATTTACCCTTATACCTTAGTCTGTTTTGAAGAAACTAATCTCTTCACTTCTTCCATTATGGTAGTCATGTTAATTGGCTTGTATCCCCAAACATCTACCCCAACATTAATTACCGGAACACGTCTTTGTCCCACATTGTGTACCTTAGATTTCCATTTATCATGTACGTGACCACACAAAATAAGGTCGACATCACAAGGAATATCGAATGAATGAACAAATCTGAGTGGATTTATCCACGGAGGCCAATGCCTCATAAATATTTTCATTCCGCCTATTCGGCGACAAATGAAATAATCGGCATGTTGCAATCCATTATCATGGTTTCCCCTCAAAAATACAGTTCTACCGTGAACCATATGCATAGCTTCGCCATAAATATGATTATCGCGTGTAAAACAAAAATCACCCAAGTGATATACCTTATCAGAGTTTGTAATTATACTATTCCAATTTGCTATTAATCCCCTATCCATTTCATCAATATTTCTAAAATATGGATTCCTCTTGCAATAACGAATAATATTCTTATGGTGCAAATGTAAATCTGATGTAAAGTATATGCGCATCTTGTTTACTCTCCTAAACAAATTGCCAATTGGACTGCTCCCATAGCTGAAGCAATAAGCCCTTGCCAGTAAGTTAGTATAAAGTTAATAAATTTTTGCAGCATGTTCGTACTCTAACACGACTATTGAGTAAATTGGTATAACTTTTAAAGAAATGGAAAAGGCTATACCAACCACGAGTTAACTTGACCCTTCGGGGTGAGTAAAAGCGAAGCGAAGTCTGAGATCTTCAACAACCGCACTTGCTCATGCTGCAAGTTCGCAGTTGAGCCGGGATTTCAGGAGATAAAGAAAATTGAAATGGCATAGTTGCCAAGTGCCGCAATCCCACCCCCGCTACCATTTCTTGGCAACCTTCCTATTCATTCTTTCCCCATTAGGACTACCCAGAGTATTGGCCGGTATTACCTTGCCAATATGACTTGTAGAATCTCCCCAGTTTTGCCGCTTGACCGTAAATCCAGCTGCCTCAAATGCCTTAATTCAGGTCTGATAACTGACTGGAGTGATCTTTTGTGGTGACACTACTTATCCCACAGATAGCAGCTCTTGCGTTACTGGCTTTGGTGATATCTACATGTCTCACCTCGCCTCCTCCAGTATTTCTTCCAGCGTTCCCATTGCCTTGCATTCTTCCGTAAACGCCTCTACCGCCTCTTGAAGAGAATTCCTCGCATCTTCCACATCTTCCCCCAAACTGGAGGCATTCCAGGTCTTTTTACAAAGAGGCTACCTTTATTGTATGATATACGTTGGTTTCAGTTCAGGCTATTTCATGCTGCTGGATGACTGAAACTCCAAGTATCTAATAGAAAAGAGATCGTCCGGTGAGCTTTCAGGACTAGTGAATTAAATGTGTTATCATTGGAACTACATTTACCTTCATCGCTTCCGAACAGGTGACCTTCACCAGTATACGCTTTGCTAACAGCGTAAAAACGCTGCCTCGATCGCTGAAGACCAGAAACAATAAAGTCGCATATTGCAATAGCTATCAATAGCGAAGTGGAATACGCCACTGTCCTATGGGAACTTCTCATAAATACTACGAATTGTCCCATTTGAATTTGCCAAAGTCAGAACTGGCCATTGTGGCGGTAACCCTGCAGCGATGACGCTGAGAAGAACACTGGTGATTAGAAAATACAAATAAGCCGGGATAGCTGAGAGGATTGTACTACATATATGAATTATCGCAGTGACATAAGGAATATAGTTATTATCGCCCACGTTGACCATGGTAAGACTACCCTGGTAGATGCAATGCTTAAGCAAAGCAAAGTGTTTCGGGATAACCAGAAAATAGGTGAATTGATAATGGACCAGAACGCCCTGGAGCGGGAGAAAGGCGTTACTATTCTAGCTAAAAATACTGCCGTGGTTTACCGGGGAGTGAAAATCAATATCATAGATACTCCAGGGCATGCCGATTTCAGCGGGGAAGTGGAACGCGTCATAAGTATGGCTGACGGTTGCCTGCTTCTAGTCGACGCTGTAGAAGGGCCTATGCCCCAGACCAGGTTTGTGCTTCGCCAAGCTTTGGGAAGGGGGCTAAAACCCATTGTGGTTATCAACAAGATAGATAGAAAAAATTCACGGATAGCAGAGGTGCTTCGGCTTATCCAGGACTTATTTTTAGAATTAGCTACAAGTGCTGACCAGCTTGATTTTCCCGTACTATATGCCAGTGCTAAAGAAGGTACAGCCGTAACTGAACTGGGTATGAAAGGCAAAGATATCACTCCTCTCTTCGAATGCATCTTAGAAACCGTACCTCCACCAAGAATTGAAAGTGGGCCACTGCAAATGTTAGTTTCTAACCTGGACTACGACAGCCACAAAGGTAAAATAGCTATTGGTAGAATCTGGAGAGGCAAGATTGCCGCCCGTGACTCCGTAGTCAGGATAAGTGCCGATGGAAGTATAACTAATTGTGGGGTCAGTGAAGTATTTACCTATCTCGGCCTCAAACACTTAAAGGTGGAGGAAGCTGAGGCGGGTGACATAGTAGCTGTGACTGGCTTCGAAGAAATCAGCATTGGAGATACGATTGGCAGCCCGGATCAGCCTGAAGCTCTACCACGCATAGAAGTTGGCGAACCAACGATAGAGATGACCTTTGGAGTAAATACCTCCCCGTTCGCTGGCAGAGAGGGCTACTTTAGCACCAGCCGCCAGTTACGGGAACGACTCTACAAAGAACTTGAAACTAATCTCAGTCTTAGGGTGCAAGATACAGATAGACCAGACACCTTCCTGGTAGAAGGGAGGGGAGAACTGCATCTGGCTATTCTGATTGAAACTATGCGTCGGGAGGGCTACGAATTTGAAGTTTCTAGGCCGGAAGCTATTACTAAAATGGTTGACGGTGAGCTTATGGAACCCGTTGAGATTCTTACCATTGATACCAAAGATAAATACATTGGAATTTTATCTGAGATGCTTAGCAAGCGGCAAGCTCAACTTGTGGATATGCGCAACGATGGCCATGATAATGTCCGTTTAGAATTCCATATAACCACAAAAGGACTCATTGGCTTCCGTAGTTCCTTTATTACTGCTACCAGGGGTGAAGGTAATATGCATGCCACTTTTCTTAGCTATCAGCCCTGGCATGGAGACATAGCTTCGACTCGTTGTGGAGCACTGGTAGCATCGGAACAAGGCATAGCTGTTGTCTATGGCCTGAATAATGCCCAGGGGCGGGGTTTCACCTTTATTGAACCCGGCATCCTGGTCTATGAGGGCATGCTGGTGGGGCTTAATTCACGGCCGCAGGACATAGCTATCAACGTATGCAAAGAAAAGAAGAAGACCAATGTACGTTCATCCACGTCTGACATTGCCATAAAGCTGACCCCTCCCGTAAAGCTGAGCCTGGAGCAAGCCATTGATTTTATCAATAATGATGAACTGGTTGAGGTAACTCCTGAGAATATCAGGCTGAGGAAGAAGTTGCTCACACAGGCACAAAGGTTGAGAGACATCTCCAGTGCCCGTCGAAGCAAATGAGCTATGGCTTAATGATATGGTATGTTCAGCTACTTTGTAGTATGACAAGGGACCGAGAAAAAGAGCGAGTATGGAACTGCTCCTCTCTATCTTTCCTGAATTATCCCTTATCAAACACTAAGACATAATGTTATCAGCTAAGCTCTTTCTGTTTTCCCTGAGAAGTTGATATATGAATCAAAGCTATGCTAAGCATAGTGGGTGGCTGCGGGGGCGGCAGGCAGCTTAGAGCTACGATTGAATAGGGCTAACACTGTACTCTGCGATTAAGTCAGGTTGTCCTTAAAATGAAAAGTCGGGGCTGCATCTTCCTGTCATTTCTTCTATCTGTATGATTCCAATGTAGGATTCCATTTTTGCCAGATAATCGTCGCTCGGCCTTTGCCCCATGAGGACATTAATAAATTGCCTTTTCGCCTCGATATCCTCCCTCAAGGTAACCGTGCCGTAGCAAATTGCACCGACCCAGTCTTTCTGGTATTCATCAACCTCAAAGCAAACTCTGTTATTCTTTTTCATAAAGTCCACTGCTGTTTCATTTCGCCGGCAAACTTCCTGGCATTGGCCAGCTCTTCATTGCTCGGGTGTCCTCTGTTAAGGAAGAGGAACACCCTCCCCTTGCAGTAAAAGCTGCCCTTTATAATGGCGCCCTTCAGCTTGAGCGACTCTTCCATAGCTGTTACTTCGTCCCCCTCTCCACTCCCCGAGACACCGAATAGTACGACATTCCTTCCCTCGAAATCATTTCTGGCGATGAAATCCCGTATTTTCTTTCCGGGTTTGTATCCGTAGCAGCCAGAGCCGAGGAAAAGAAAAGAGTCCTTGGTCGGCTCTTTTTTCGCCTTGACATCCTCTGCCTTAACACCCAGCTCTCCAGCAATTGCTTCAGCAATCTTTTTTGTACTTCCGCACATGGAGTAATAAACAACTTCAAACACTTCTGATACCTCCTTTAAACCATAACCCGTCTATATTCTAGATTCTGATAGGCTGCCTGTATTGTAACATTGCTACTTCAACGATGCTCCCCATAGCCGGGCATATCCCTGCAAAGTATCTCTGGCTGCTTTCTTCTTTGTTATAGACGCGGGAAATATCATGGTTATTCCAACTCTCACCTGCCATTGTCTCTTTTATTTGCTGTGTGTTACAGTTATTTGCCAGTTGAATGAAGTAATGATTGTTACAAAAGGAGGAGAAAGCATAAATGGCTTATGCGAGGCTTCCTGTCAGAACCAAGTCCCGGACATCTCAGTATCAATTTCATGGAGTTAGGCTAGACACCAGAAGAGATTGATGCATTCTGGGAGATTTTTCTCCCGCAGTGAGTATTAACCTTCGGTAATGCCTTCTATTTCTGGCTATCATCTCACCATTATCCTGGCGTCTACTACCCAGTAACCCTCCCCTTGTGACATCACCATAATGGGGTTCAAGTCCAGCTCAGTAACCTCCGGAATGTCTTCAACCAGTGCCGAGAGTCTGAGCAGCAGGTCCTCCAGAGCTTGTATATCACTGGGTGGGGAACCTCTGTACCCTTCAAACAGCTTCGCCATCTTGATAGAGCTCACCAGCTCTCTGGCATCCAAATCAGTGAGCGGGTGCAACTTGAGGGCCACGTCCTTAATCAGCTCAGCATATATCCCCCCCGAGCCAAACATTATAATGGGGCCAAAGGTTGGATCCTGCGTCATTCCTGCAATTGTTTCTATTCCACCCCTGACCATCCGCTGCACAGTAACTCCCTCCATCTCGTGCTGCCGACCGATCTTGGCAAGCCTGGCCTGGATATGATTAAAAGCTCGCTTCACCTCACTTTTAGAATTGATGTCAAGCACCACCCCGCCGACATCAGTCTTGTGCACAATGGTAGAAGAAGCGAGCTTGACGGCCACAGGAAAGCCTACTTTCAAAGCTGAAGCAACTGCCTCGGTTGCTGTCCTGGACACCACTGTCTCAACAAAGCGTATGCCATAGCAGCCTAGCAATTCAGCTATCTCCTTTGTTGAAAGCCAGAGTGGTCTCTCGACACTCCGGCTCATCGCCACCTCAATTATCCTTCTCGCCCTTGCATGCTTTATGCCGCGAATCCTGGGAATCATGCCCTTTGGCTTCCTGCGCAGTTCCGCGTACTCGACTGCCTTAGCCAGCGCAGCAACAGCCTCCTCGGGGAAGGGATAACATGGCACAAACTTGCCACTGGAGCCTAACTTTGCTTTAAAGCCTCTATGACCCAGGAAACAAGCTAATAGCGGCTTTCCATGTCGCCAAAAGATAGGAGCTACACGCCGTATGGCATCTTCCATGGCTGCCGTGCCTGCCACCACCGGCGGTATGAATATAGCGAGGACGGCATCATTATCATTATCGCTGGCGAGTACCTGCAATATTCCCTGAAATTCCTCTGCAGTAGCACCGGCAGTCGTGTCGACAGGATTATTAAGTAGAATATCCCGTTTGATGGCCGGTTTCAATCTGTTGACAGTCTCCTGGGTAAGTTCTGGTAGCAGCAGCCCGTTACGCACCGCAGCATCAGCGGCCATTATGCCGGGGCCACCTCCATTAGTTACTACGACCAGCCTCTTGCCTCTGGGTAGCGGCTGGGTGGAGAGCAATGTAGCCACATCGAAAAGCTCCTCCATGGCATTCACCCTGATGATGCCAGCATGGCGAAAGAGAACATCAGATGCTACATCTGAAATAGCCAGAGCCCCGGTGTGTGACGAGGCGGCACGCAGGCCAGCTTGAGTGCTGCCGCTCTTGACAGCTACAATCGGCTTCTTTTCGGATACTCTCCTGGCAATACGGCTAAACTTACGCGGATTACCAAAGGACTCCAGATACAGCAGGATAACCTTAGTTGCCTGGTCCTGCTGCCAGTATTGAAGAAGATCATTAGAGGAAACATCGGCGCGATTGCCTACACTAACGAAGGTAGAAATACCCATGTTAAGGTTATTGGCATATTCCAGGATGGTCAATCCCATTGCTCCACTCTGGGAGAGAAAGGCAACATTGCCTTGCGGCGGGTAGATTGGTGAGAAGGTAGCGTTCAACGATACTGCGGGGTCGGTATTGACGATTCCCATGCAATTTGGCCCTACGAGCCGCATGCTATAACGCAAAGTAATATTAACTAACTCTCTTTCCCGCAACGCTCCTTCTGGTCCTCTCTCCTTAAACCCATCTGAGATGACAATTAAAGCGCGAACTCCCTTGCGTCCACACTCATCAGCCACCTTAGCCACTACTGAGGCAGGCACGGCGATAATTGCAAGATCAACATTGCCAGGAATATCAAGTATCGAAGGATATGCCTTTACTGAAATTACTGATTCAGCGTTAGGATTCACCGGGTAAACCGTCCCGGAAAAGCCGCCCTGTAATATGCACTGGAGAAGAAGCTGACCAATCGTGCCCCGATGCCTGGCAGCCCCTATTACTGCCACCGAGCTTGGTGATAAGATAGGGCGAAGTGAGGCTATTGTTGAAATATGCTCTCTTTCTTCCTCTTTCTTCATAACACTTCACGTCCGGGCTATAGAAGAGGTAACATGATATACACCCGCCTCAAGTTCACTAGCAATGTGGAATCCGTAATCCCTGAGAACACTCAATATCTGCTCATTTTCGGCCAGAACATCGACTTTATATTGTGCCGGGTATAACATGTTAGTTTCACTTGGCATATCTCTTAACTCTCCCTGTGCTAGCCATAATTATAGGATAACAAATGGGTAATGTCACGATACCAGTCTTCGATGCTTTAGAAACTGGAAAGCTGGAAATGGACAACCTTACACCCAGTATCCGAGAGCTAAGAGCCATGCAGTATGATTTGAGCAAGATTGGGGTTCAAGTAGAAGCGAAAACGTTTGCCAGGGAGAGAATATCGGCCCTACCATCTTATACCCTTGGTGGAGATGGGGTTACAATAGGTAAAACCTTTGAACTGGCTTTCAGCCTGGCTATTTGAGTCACCCACTGCCGTCACAGGTGATTGTAGCAATAAAATGCATAACCAGCAATCGGCAAGTAACAATCTGGACTAATGTGTAATTGACGAGATATGATGTCTAGAATCGATTTTTAGACAGTCTTCCCCACTTTTTATGGTCTCCCTGTTATCCATCGCTTTAGAATTCTCACACTAATCAGAGTGTCTAGTATAGAGACTTGATATCCAATATAGCGTATTATTTATAGGGTACATCTCGCCAACTGCGAGTTCATCTCTTTTTTCCCTCACTAGACCTGCGGCCGAGCGATTAACCCCATTTGATCGTCTATGGGAACAACGCGAGCTATCAAATTTACCACTGATTCTAAGCAGAGTATAATATAAGCGCAGAAGCGCATGGTGGCCAAGCTAGAGGTAGCAGGACGAAGAATAGCACTGTGGTGAAAGCGTGCGTAGCTAAATGGACGGAAGTGAAGGACGGCAAAGGGTTGTCATTGAGGGGATAAAACCTGAAATTGACGGTGGTCGTTTCCCTATCAAACGAACCATCGGCGAAAAAGTTGTCGTTGAAGCCAGCATTTTTACCGATGGGCACGATACTCTCTCGGCTATGCTCTTGTATCGTAAAGAGAGTGATCTTGAATGGGTTGAGGTTCCTATGGAGGCTCTGGTCAACGACTGCTGGCGAGGGTCTTTTACATTAACTGAACTTGGACAATATCATTACTGCGTTATGGCTTGGGTTGACAGTTTCAAATCATGGCGGGGTAATCTGGAGAGGAAGATTCGTGCAGATCAAGAGGTTTCGGCTGACATCTTAGTAGGAGCGGAAACGATTCTGGAGGCAGTCCAGCGGGCTTCGGATTCTGACATGCAGACTCTACAAGATTGGGCGCGTACCCTGCAATCATCGCAGGTACCAGGCACAGCCAAGGTAGAACTATTGCTGAGTGAAAAAGTGGGACAGCTCATGGATAAATATCCTGACAAGCGATTTGCTACTATCTATCCGAAGGAGCTGATAGTTGTTGTCGCGCGGGATAGAGCCCGCTTCAGCACTTGGTACGAGATGTTCCCTCGTTCTTCTGCGCTTGAACCAGGACATCATGCCACCTTCAAAGACTGTGAGAGCCGCCTCCCCTATATCGCTTCAATGGGATTCGACGTGCTCTATTTCCCGCCCATTCATCCTATTGGCCGCACTCAACGCAAGGGTAAGAATAACATCCCTATAGCAGTCCTGGATGACCCAGGAACCCCTTGGGCCATCGGCTCGGAAGAAGGGGGTCACAAGGCTGTCCATCCCCAACTTGGCACTCTAGAGGACTTCCGGAGATTTGTAGCTAAGGCTCGAGAGTACAACATTGAGGTAGCTTTGGATCTGGCCTTCCAATGTTCTTACGACCATCCCTATGTAAAAGAACATCCTGAGTGGTTCCACTGGCGTCCGGACGGCATGATACAATACGCTGAAAACCCGCCCAAAAAGTACGAGGATATATATCCCTTTAACTTTGAGACTGAACACTGGCAGGAGCTCTGGGAAGAGCTCAAGAGTATCGTGGTCTTCTGGATTGAGCAAGGTGTACGCATATTTCGGGCAGACAATCCGCACACTAAACCCTTTCGATTCTGGGAGTGGCTGCTCTCTGAAATTCAACGAGCATACCAGGATGTTGTCTTCCTGTCTGAGGCGTTCACCCGTCCGAAGGTCATGTATCACCTTGCCAAGCTGGGTTTCACCCAGTCCTATACGTATTTTGCCTGGCGAAACACTAAGTGGGAGCTCACTCAGTACTTTATGGAACTCACCCAAACAGAGTTGCGTGAATATTTCCGGCCAAATCTGTGGCCAAACACACCAGATATTTTAACCGAGTATCTTCAGTCCGGTGCCCAACCGGCATTCATGGCACGATTGGTCTTGGCCGCTACTCTTGGGGCCAGTTATGGAATTTATGGCCCCGCCTTTGAACTCGGCGAAAATGTTCCTAGGGAGCCCGGGAGCGAGGAGTATCTGAATTCAGAGAAGTACGAGATAAGGCACTGGGACATTGCTGCTCCCGATAGTCTGAAGGACTTCATCTCTCGGGTGAACAGAATAAGGCGGGAGAATCCGGCCCTTAAGTATGATTGGAACCTCCGTTTCCACAACTTGGATAATGACCAGTTGATTAGTTACAGCAAGCACACTGAAGACCTTGCCAACATCATATTGGTTGTGGTGAACCTGGATCCCCACCACACGCAGGCAGGATGGGTGGAGCTTTCCCTTGCTGAGTTGGGCCTCGATTTGCAAGAGCCCTATCAGGTACATGATCTCGTAAGCGATGCTCGGTATCTGTGGCATGGCTCTAGGAATTATGTGGAACTCAATCCCTCTGTTGTTCCTGCTCATATCTTTCGAATTCGCCGACGAGTTCACAAGGAACATGACTTTGAGTATTATGTGTAGTTAAGGCAGGATAGCGATGGTGGCTCGGAAAAAAGATGACTTTCGATTAGCAGACGCCCCACTGTGGTACAAGGACGCGATTATCTACGAGCTTCACGTGAAGTCCTTCTACGACAGCAGTGGTGACGGAATCGGTGACTTCAGAGGGCTTATAGAAAAACTGGGTTACATAGAGAACTTGGGAGTTACCGCTATATGGCTTCTTCCTTTTTATCCCTCGCCGTTGAAGGACGACGGGTATGACATATCCAGTTACTTTCGTGTTCACCCTGATTACGGTACCTTGAGGGACTTTGAGAGCTTTCTGAATGAGGCCCATAGAAGAGGGATAAGAATTATCATCGAGATTGTCCTAAACCACACTTCAGACCAGCATGTCTGGTTCCAGAAGGCAAGGAGAGCAAGGCCAAGTTCAGCATTAAGGAACTTCTATGTCTGGAATAATACGCCAGAAAAGTACAAAGATGCCAGGATAATATTTAAGGACTTTGAGACTTCAAACTGGGCTTGGGATCCGGTGGCTAAAGCTTACTACTGGCACCGCTTTTACACTCACCAGCCTGACTTGAACTATGATAGCCCACATGTCCAAAAGGCAGTTTTGCGGGTCTTGGATTATTGGTTGGACAGAGGGGTGGATGGGTTGCGTTTAGATGCGGCCCCTTACCTTTTTGAGAGGGAAGGAACAAACTGTGAAAACCTAGCGGAAACTCATGGGTTCTTGAAGAAGCTCAGGGAACATATTGATGCCAAGTACAAGGACATAATGCTTCTGGCTGAGGCAAATCAGTGGCCAGAAGATGCTGCCGCCTACTTTGGCAGTGGAGACGAGTGCCATATGGCCTTCCATTTTCCGCTGATGCCAAGAATGTTTATGGCTTCTTGGATGGAAGATAGCTTTCCTATAATTGACGTCTTTGAGCAAACTCCTTCCATACCTGAGAACTGCCAGTGGGCACTCTTTTTGAGAAACCATGATGAACTCACACTGGAGATGGTAAGCGATGAAGAAAGGGATTACATGTACCGTGTTTATGCCCGGGATCCAACGGCAAGGATAAATCTCGGCATTCGTCGGCGTTTAGCTCCTCTTCTAGGGAATGATCGCAAAAGGATAGAGCTTATGACTGTCCTTCTCTTTTCTCTTCCTGGGACTCCCGTTATCTACTATGGAGATGAAATTGGCATGGGGGACAATTACTATCTTGGAGACAGAGATGGAGTTAGAACTCCGATGCAGTGGACAGCTGACAGGAATGCTGGCTTTTCCCAGGTGAATCCGCAAAGGCTACATCCTCCTGTCATCATAGACCCAGACTATCGTTACGAAGCCATTAATGTGGAGACTCTGGAGAGAAATCGAGCATCGCTTCTCTGGTGGATGAGACGGCTCATAGCTATCAGGAAAAGGCTTAAATCTTTCAGCCGAGGAAGCATTGAGTTCCTTCGTCCAGACAATACGAAGGTTCTAGCCTTCATTCGTGAGTATGAAGGTGAAAATATTTTAGTAGTGGCTAACCTATCACGATTTCCCCAAGCTGTTGAGCTTGACCTTTCCCGGTTTTCGGGATACTTAGCGGAAGAGGCACTAAGCAGAAATAGATTTCCTAGTATCAAGCATTCTCCCTATGTACTTACCCTTGGGTCTCATGATTATTATTGGCTTTTGCTACGTAAGGAAGAAGCAACTTTAATTAGCGAGGGACGGCAGGTCTTACCAGAATTGAGCGTGAAGGAAAGCTGGGAAACAGTCTTTCAAGGAAGTACAAAAGCGAAGTTGGAGAGGGGCGCATTGCCTCGCTATTTAAAAGAATGCCGATGGTTTAGAAGCAAGACAAGGAAGGTGCGCCAAGTTAAAATCAAGGAAGATATTGCTATCCGGGGAAAGGACTCTGCAACCCACCTCCTTCTCCTTGAGACCCAATACTATGATGAAACAACTGAGATGTATGTGCTCCCCGTCTCTTTTTCCTCAGGGGATAAGTCGCAAAAAATTATGGAAGAATACCCTCTGGGAGTAGTGGCCCGCCTCAAGAGTGACAGTACCGAAGGAATTATCTATGATGGAGTTTATGACGAGGAGTTCAGACAGAATATCCTCCGTCTGATGTTCAAGAGACGCCGTATTGGCAGGCTCCAGGGACAGCTTATCGCTTATCCGGGAAGGTTTCTTAAAGGCAAGGAACATGAGCTTGCTTCAGGGAAGTCAGAAGTTCTCAAAGGAGAGCAGAGCAATACCTCCCTTCTGTACGAAGGTGCGCTTATCTTCAAACTTTTCCGGATTGCTGATGAAGGAATTAATCCAGATCTGGAAATGAACAGGTTCCTTACTGAGAGAGCATTTTTCCCCAATGTTGCCCCCTTCGCCGGGGCCATAGAGTATAGAAGACCTGCTTCCGAACCAATAGTCATTGGAATGCTCAACGCCTTTGTCCCTAACCAGGGAGATGCCTGGACATATACCCTGGATTTATTAGGTAGATATTTCGAGAGGGCACTAGCCAAAAGGAGTGAAATCCAGGAAATACCAGAAGTTTCTGGCTCTCCCTTGGCTATGGCTTTCCAAGAGGTACCCCCGCTTTTTGAAGAGTTGATAGGTGGTGTGTTTCTTAATATGGCCAGCGTGTTAGGCAGAAGAACGGCTGAGCTTCACCTTGCACTTTCTTCCATCACAGAGGAGCCAGACTTCGAGCCTGAACCCTTCTCAATTCTTTACCAAAGATCCCTTTATCAGTCCATGCGGGGACTTACCATGAATGTTCTTGAGTTGCTGGACAGAGATTTAAGGAATCTACCAGACGATCTAAAACAGGAGGCCAGTGAGGTACTGAGCCTGAAAAAAGATATCATGCAGCGTTTCAGTGCTATTTTCCAGAGGAAGATATCTTCTATGAAGATAAGAATCCACGGTGATTATCACCTGGGGCAGCTCCTCTACACAGGAAATGATTTCGTTATCATTGATTTTGAGGGAGAGCCAGCCAGGGCTTTAAGCGAGAGAAGATTGAAGAGATCACCAATACAAGATGTAGCCGGTATGATAAGGTCCTTTCACTATGCTGCCTATACCTCACTCAATTTATTGCTAAAGGATATTACTCCAAGCCCCGAAATATCCCAGTGGTTAGCAGTCTCAGCTGCTCTCTGGTACAAATATGTTGCCGGAGTCTTCTTAAAATCGTATTTGGATACTGCTGGAGACACCCCTCTCATTCCTAAAGACAAAGAAGAACTGGATATACTATTGAGAGCCTTTCTTTTAGAGAAGGCAGTTTATGAGCTTGGTTACGAACTGAATAATCGCCCTGACTGGGTGAAGGTGCCCATCCAGGGTATCTTACAATTGCTGGGACGTTAACAGATGAGTGCCTTGTCTAAGACTCTTTTAGTCCATCAACTCGCTCGTCTCTATGGCATACAGACAGCTTATCACGATGTGGCTCATCGTCGAAGGCCTGCTTCCTTGGAATCCTTACTTGCAGTGCTCCCGCTTCTGAGAGCTCCCGTGGAAACTCTTCATGATATCCCTTCGGCGTTACGAGAACGTCAGCAGGTCTTGTGGAGACGGGTGCTGGAGCCTGTGGTGATTGCCTGGGACAGCGGGCCGCTACAAATGGAGGTGCGGCTTCCCTCTTCCCTAGCTGACACTTCTTTAGCTGGTTACCTACGGCTGGAGACCGGTGAACAGCTGAGCCTGGAGTGGCGGAAAAACGGTCTGCCTATTTTGAAGACTGTAGAAGTAGAGGGGAGCCGATATGTAATTAAACGGCTATCATTACCGTCGCGGCTACCGCTGGGATATCATAGATTCATCTTGGAGTTAAGGGGAGAACTGGCGGAGGCACTGGTCATTTCAGCACCGCTTAAAGCCTATATCCCTCCCAATCAGAAGATGGGTCGGGGCTGGGGAGTTTTTATTCCCTTGTATGCACTTTACCACCAAGAGGGCTGGGGAAGTGGTAATTTCTCGGATCTAGAGACACTAATAACTTGGGTTGCTAGAATGGGAGGTGATGTTGTGGCTACCTTACCCCTCTTGGCTAGTTTCTTGGATACCCCCCTTGAGCCTTGCCCTTATGCTCCAGTGAGCCGCCTCATGTGGAACGAGTTTTATCTGGATATAAGTAAAGTGCCGGAATTACAAAAATGTGCCCAAGCACAGACCATCTTGTCGTCCTCTCCATTCCAAGAGGAACTCGAGACCGTGCGCAATCTACATCTTGTGGATTACCGCCGGGAAATGGTGTTAAAACGCCAAGTTTTAGAAGAACTGTCCCGATTTTGTTTCAGTGAGGCACCTGATTATCTTGAGAGTGTCCAGCACTTTGCCGAGGTCAATCCGATAGTCGAGGATTATGCCCGGTTCCGAGCTGTGTGTGAATGGCAGTGTACCTCATGGAGATCATGGCCACACCCACTATGCGAAGGTATCTTAAGGGAGGGTGATTACGATGAGACAAGAAAACGCTACCACATTTACGTGCAATGGCTGGCTCACCAGCAGATTCAGGCTGTCTCTGAAAGAGCCCGTGAGAATGGTCTAAGGCTGCATCTCGACCTACCACTTGGAGTGCATCCTGATGGCTACGATGTGTGGCGCAATCAAGACCTGTTCGTCCAGGATGCCTCGGTGGGTGCGCCTCCAGATGTTGTTTTCACCTGGGGACAAGACTGGCGATTTCCACCACTACATCCTGAAAGACTTCGCCAGCAAGGATACAGCTACTACATTGCATGTCTGCGGCATCACCTCCGCCACGCGGGCATCCTTCGGATTGACCATGTAATGGGCCTGCACCGGCTCTTCTGGATTCCACAAGGCATGGAAGCCAGCCAAGGAGTGTATATCCGCTACCCGGCTGAGGAGTTCTATGCTATACTAGCCCTTGAGTCCCATAGGAATAAGGCTGTTATTGTGGGCGAGGATCTGGGTACTGTGTCCCCAGAGGTGAGGCCAGCTATGTTGCGGCATGGGCTCCAACGAATGTATGTGGTGCAGTATGAGCTCGACTCTAATCTCAAAAGAGCACTGCGCACGGTCCCAGCCAATGCAGTGGCAAGCCTCAACACTCATGATATGCCTCCCTTCGCTGCCTTCTGGCAGGAACTTGACATCCAAAGCCGGCAGGAGATGGGCTTGCTGAACGAGGCGGCTGCCCAACAAGAGATAGAGAGCCGCCAGACCCTTAAAGAGTATCTGGTCAGTCTCTTGCAGAGCAAGGGGCAGGTAATGACACCCTGTGTGGGGCTACAAGCTATCCTCAGAGCTACTCTGGCCTTTCTCAGCGCGAGCCGAGCTTTGGTAGTTCTTGTAAACCTGGAGGACTTATGGCAGGAGGTGCAGTATCAAAACATGCCTGGTTTTCCGAAAGAATCCTGCAATTGGCGTCGTAAGGCCCGCTATACGTTTGATACGTTCTGTCAGCTGCCTCAAGTGGTGGAAGCACTGAACGAAATAGATAGGGTTCGGAAGGAAGGTGGTGACCTGCGATGACAGTAAGGAAAGGGAGAAAAACAGTGCATACCTCCGAGGCGAAAGCGCATATCCCGTCAGTGCACTATAACGTAACTCTGCTTACAGATGATGACATCTATCTCTTCAACGAGGGCTCGCATTACCGCCTGTACAACAAGCTAGGAGCCCATTCAATAATAACAGATGGCTTGCAGGGAACCTATTTCGCTGTATGGGCCCCGGATGCCAAGCAGGTATTCGTTATGGGTAGCTTTAACAGATGGGACAAGACAAGCCACCCTCTACACAGTCGAGGTCAGTCAGGGATATGGGAAGGCTTCATTATTGGTGTGGGTCAGGGAGCCATCTATAAGTATCATGTCGTCTCTCAATACAATGGCTATCGGGTGGACAAAGCTGATCCCTTTGCCTTTTGCAGCGAAGTGCCACCCAAAACAGCCTCGATCATCTGGGATTTAGAATACACTTGGGGAGACCAAGAGTGGATGAAGAAGAGGCATCAACATAATGCGATGAATGCCCCGATTGCTATCTACGAGGTTCACCTGGGCTCTTGGATGCGCGTCCCAGAAGAAGAAAACCGCGCTCTCACCTATCGTGAGCTGGCTCCTAAGCTGGCAAGATACATACATAATCTAGGTTTCACCCATGTTGAGTTCCTGCCAGTTATGGAACATCCCTTCCACGGATCATGGGGTTATCAGGTTACAGGTTACTTTGCACCCACGAGCCGATATGGGTCTCCACAGGACTTCATGTATCTCGTTGACTGCCTGCACCAGCATGGCATCGGCGTTATTTTAGACTGGGTGCCCTCGCACTTTCCCAACGACGAACATGGGCTTGGCTTCTTCGACGGAACGCATCTCTACGAGCACGCTGACCCCAGGAGGGGCGTTCACCCAGATTGGAATAGCTTCATCTTCAATTACGGGCGTAGGGAGATACAGAGCTTCCTTATTAGCAGCGCCCTCTTCTGGCTGGATAAATATCATGCAGACGGCCTACGCATGGATGCAGTTGCCTCCATGCTCTACTTGGACTACTCGAGGAAGGAGAGCGAGTGGATTCCCAACGAGTATGGAGGTCGGGAGAACCTGGAGGCCATCGACTTCCTGCGAAGCTTCAATGAAGGAGTTTATAAAAACTATCCCGATGTGCAAACTATTGCCGAGGAGTCTACCGCTTGGCCGATGGTCTCGCGACCGACCTATGTTGGGGGACTCGGCTTTGGTAGTAAGTGGGATATGGGATGGATGCATGACACTCTGCATTACATGGCACATGACCCTCTGTTCAGGAGATACCACCACAACGAGTTGATTTTTCGCATGCTCTATGCCTTCTCTGAGAACTTTGTCTTGTCTCTCTCACACGACGAGGTGGTACACGGGAAAGGCTCACTTCTGAGCAAGATGCCTGGGGATGACTGGCAGAAGTTCGCCAACCTAAGGCTCTTATTAGGGTACATGTATGCCCAGAGCGGTAAAAAGCTCCTGTTCATGGGTGGGGAGTTTGGTCAGTGGAATGAATGGAACCACGACAGTAGTCTGGACTGGCATTTACTGGCTTACCCCCAGCATGTAAGCCTTCAGAGATGGGTGGAGGATCTGAATCGGCTGTACCGGGGTGAACCGGCCCTCAATGAGCTGGATTTTGACTCGGCGGGCTTTGAGTGGTTAGATTGCAACGATATTGAGCATAGTGTCATCAGCTTTATTCGCAAGGGTCGTTCCAAGGGGGATATCATGCTGGTCGTCTGCAACTTTACCCCGGTGCTCCGTTACAACTATAGAGTAGGTGTTCCCTATGGGGGATACTGGAGAGAGAGGCTGAACAGTGATGCCAAGGAATATGGAGGTAGCGGTCATGGCAACTTGGGTGGGGTAGAAGCCTCCCCCATTCCTCACCACGGGCGCCGCTACTCCATCAACCTCACATTGCCGCCTCTGGCACTTGTGTTCTTTAAGAGAGAGACAGAATAACGATGAAATTGACTCCTAGCCTGGGTGCAACTTACTTGGGTGATAGCCAGTGCGGATTCTATGTCTGGGCGCCCCTCGCCCAGAGGGTGGAGGTACGCCTGACAGCACCTCAAGAACGACTCTTCTCTCTGGAGAGGGGTGAGTGGGGCTACCATCGGGGTCTCGTTGAAGATGTGAAGCCAGGTACTCGTTACTTCTTCAGGCTGGACAGTCAAAAAGAATATCCTGATCCAGCATCGCGGTTCCAGCCTCAGGGTGTCCATGGCCCTTCTCAGGTGGTTGATTCCTCATTCGCGTGGGAAGACTATTGCTGGGTTGGGCTTCCTCTGCAAAACTACATAATCTATGAAATACATGTGGGGACTTTTACGCCAGAGGGTACCTTTGATGCTATCATTCCTTACCTGGATGAACTGAAGGGGCTAGGCATTACAGCCGTGGAACTCATGCCCGTCGCCCAATTCCCAGGGAACCGCAATTGGGGGTATGACGGTGTCTACCCTTTTGCTGTCCAGAACTCATATGGCGGACCGAAGGGACTTAAGAGGCTTGTGAACGCCTGTCACATGAGAGGGTTAGCTATCATCTTGGATGTGGTCTACAACCACCTCGGTCCAGAAGGCGACTACCTTGGCGACTTCGGTTCGTATTTCACTGACCGCTACCGGACTCCATGGGGCTCGGCCCTTAACTTTGACGGTCCCGATAGTGATGAAGTGCGTCGCTTTTTCATTGAGAACGCCCTTTACTGGATTACTGAGTTTCATATCGATGCTCTCCGATTGGATGCCCTCCACGCTATATTAGACCTCTCACCCCAACCATTCTTGGGGGAGTTAGCCATGGCTGTGCATAAGCAGGCGGAGCAACTGAACCGGCGAGTATATCTCATAGCTGAAACCGCTCTTAATGACAGTCGTTTTGTCCGTTCGCCTGAGCTAGGTGGCTATGGCCTGGATGCCCAATGGAATGATGATTTCCACCACTCACTTCATGTGCTGCTAACTAATGAGCGAACTGGTTATTACCAAGATTTTGGTCATCTTCAGCACTTGGTCAAAGCGTATCGGGAAGGCTTCGTCTATTCGGGCGAGTACTCTCGATACCGTCGACATCGGCATGGCATCCAATCCAGAGACATCCCAGCCTACCGCTTTGTAGTCTTTGTCCAGAACCACGACCAAGTTGGAAACCGCATGCGATCTGACCGCCTGAGCCAGCTTGTTTCACTTGAGGAGCTAAAACTTGCCGCTGGCGTTGTTCTACTCTCACCATTCATTCCCCTTCTCTTCATGGGAGAAGAGTATGGAGAAACCGCGCCTTTCTCCTACTTTATCAGCTACTCTGACCCAGCGCTTATTGAGATGGTAAGGCAGAGACGCTGGGAAGAGTTTTCTGTTTTCCAGTGGCAGGGCGGGTTTCCCGACCCCCAAGATGAAGCGACCTTTTTGCAGTCTAAGCTGAAGCATCACATGTGTCATGAAGGGCACCACCGGATTCTCCTACAGTTTTACCGGGAGCTAATTCGGCTTCGTAAGGAGATCCCCGCTTTGGTCTGTTTGAGCAAGGACAATCTAGAGGTGTTGGGCTTTGAGGAGAGTAAGGTCCTGTTCGTCCACCGCTGGAGCGAAAATGATGAGGCTATTTTGGTCTTTAACTTTGGAGATGTCCCGATGTTGAGCTGCCTACCTTTCTCATCTGGACGCTGGAACAAACAGCTCGACTCTGCAGACCAGCAGTGGCATGGGAATGGAAGCCCTATTTCAGGGCAGATTAATTCGGAGGGCGAAGTCACCCTGGCCATAGCTCCCAAGGCATTCGCAGTTTTCACCCGAACAGAGGAGATTTAGGTGAATAGATACGTCTGTATACATGGTCATTTTTACCAACCACCACGGGATAACCCGTGGCTGGAGGCAGTTGAGCTACAGGATTCAGCCTATCCATACCATGACTGGAATGAGAGGATTGCCAGCGAATGTTATGCTGCCAATGCTGTCTCGCGGATTCTGGATGATCAGGGCCGCATCACGCGAATTGTCAATAACTATGCTAAAATCAGTTTCAATTTTGGGCCAACCCTCCTCGCCTGGATGGAAGAAAACAAACCGGAGATTTATCAGTCTATCTTAGCAGCAGACCGCGAAAGCCAGAAGACCTTCTCAGGACATGGTTCAGCCCTTGCCCAAGCTTACAACCACATTATTTTGCCCCTGGCCAATCATCGGGATAAATACACCCAGGTGCTCTGGGGAATAAGAGACTTCGAGCACCGCTTTGGTCGCAGCCCTGAAGGGATGTGGCTTCCTGAGACAGCCGTGGACATAGAAACACTGGAGACTCTAGCAGAACTTGGCATTGGTTTTACCATCCTAGCCCAACGCCAGGCTAGGCATGTCAAGCCTTTGGGTAGTGATGAGTGGCATGACATCACTAGGGAAAATATAGACCCTACCATGCCCTACTTACTTCGCCTGCCCTCAGGCAGGAGTATCATCCTTTTCTTTTATGACGAACCCATTGCCCGAGAGGTTGCCTTCGGTGGGCTTCTAAGTAACGGAGAACAGTTTGCTCAGCGGCTCCTCAACGCTTTCTCCCGTGCGCGCACCTCTCCCCAGCTTGTCCACATCGCCACTGATGGTGAGACCTATGGTCACCATCATCGCTATGGAGATATGGCGTTGGCTTATGTCCTACATTACATCGAGTCCAATAACTTGGCACAAATCACCAACTACGGAGAGTTCCTGGAGGAGCACCCACCCAGCTATGAGGTAGAGATTATTGAGAATACATCGTGGAGTTGTGTTCATGGAGTTGAGCGATGGCGAAGCGACTGTGGTTGCAACACCGGTGAGCATCCGAAATGGAACCAAGCCTGGCGGGCTCCACTACGCCAGGCTTTAGACTGGCTTCGCGATACAGTGGTACCCAAGTATGAGCAAATGGCAAGTCAGTTTCTGAAGGATGCCTGGGCTGCACGGGATGGCTATATCGAGGTAATCCTTGACCGCTCAGTCAAGAATGTTGACCGATTCTTGAGGCAGCATGCCGCGCGTGAACTTGATGAGACTGAGAAGGTGACGGTGCTCAAACTCCTTGAGCTTCAACGTCATGCAATGCTCATGTACACGAGTTGTGGCTGGTTCTTTGACGAATTATATGGCATTGAAACGTTGCAGATCATGCGGTATGCTGGTCGCATGCTTCAGTTAGCAGAAGAACTCTTTGGTGACACATTGGAGCCACATTTCCAAGAACTCCTTGAGTTGGCCAAGAGCAATGTTCCCAGGTATAGTGATGGCCGCCGTATTTACGAGAAATTTGGGAAGCTCGCTGCGGTAGATCTGACAAAGGTCGCTGCCCATTATGCCCTGAGTTCCCTGTTTGAGGAGTACAACAAGCAGGCAAAGATTTACTGCTACGCGGTAGATGCTGAGAACTTTCAAATCTTTGAGTCAGGTAGAGTAAGGCTGGCTGTTGGACGTGCCAAGGTTACCTCAGAGATCACAAGGGAATCAGCCATGATGTGCTTTGGAGTCCTGCACTTTGGCGACCATAATCTCAACGCAGGTGTCAGGGAGTATCCAGGAGAGGAGGTATACCAAGCCATGCTCCAGGAAGTAACACAGGCTTTCTCCATGGTAGACTTTCCCGAAACCATCCGGCTACTGGATAAGCACTTTGGGACTTCTACTTACTCCCTCAGGACGCTTTTCCAGGATGAGCAACGCAAGATTTTAGATCTCATCTTGGAGTCCACCCTGTCCGGGGCTGAAGCGATCTACCGTCAAATATACGAGACACACTACCCACTGATGCACTTCCTCACAGGCCTTGGCAGGCCACTTCCAAAGGCCTTTTACTCGGCGGCTGAGTTTATCTTAAACAGTGACCTGCGCAGGGAACTTAGCATCCATGTGCCTGATGTAGGGCGCGTAACAGGACTCCTCGATGACGTTACAATGTGGCAGGTTAGCCTTGATTCCGAGGGACTCAGCTATGTACTTAGGAAGACACTGGAGGAGATGATGATGCTGCTGGTATCCACCACCGAGGATAATTCTATTCTTAAGAGCCTCGCGACGACAATCATGCTGGCTAAGTCCCTGCCTTTTAATGTAGATTTTGCCAAAGTGCAGAATCTGTACTACTCAATGTTGCAGGCCACCCGTCCTGAGTTCGAAAAAAGGGCGCAGCAGGGAAATAAGATGGCTAGAGAGTGGCTCACCCAGTTCATCTCCTTGGGAAAACAGCTCTCAATACGAGTTGACTAGATGTCCAACCTACGAATACCCGTTGCCACCTATAGAGTCCAGTTCAACAAGCATTTCCGGTTTGCAGACGCTCAGGTGGTGGTGCCCTATTTACATCGGCTGGGCATTTCTGACCTTTATGCCTCTCCCATCCTAGCTGCACGACAGGGAAGCCTCCACGGCTACGATGTGACAGACCCAACCCGCCTGAACCCCGAGTTAGGGACTGCCCAGGACTTTGAAACACTTACACGGAAACTAAGGGCTCACAGAATGGGCCTTCTTCTTGATATTGTACCCAATCACATGGCTGCAAACCCAGAGAATCCATGGTGGATGGATATTTTAGAGAACGGGCCGGGTTCCTTTTACTCTACCTTCTTTGATATTGACTGGAGTCCTCCCGGCAGCACCCTAAAAAATAAGGTGCTTTGCCCTATCTTGGTTAGCCCTTATCAGCAGACACTGGAAAATCGAGAACTCACTTTGTTGCTTGAAGAAGCTGGCTTTTTTGTCCGCTATCACAACTTTAAGTTGCCACTGAGCATCAAATCTTATGTTCCGGTCATCTCGCACCGTCTGAATGCTCTTGAGTCATCGCTCGGGTTTGAGCATGCTGACCTTAAGCGGCTCAAACGGCTTGTAGATGACATAGAGCGCTTGCCTTCCCACACCAGCCCAGACTACCAAAAAGCCAGCGAAGTGCATCAAGAAGAGCAAGTAATCAAAGAAGAACTCTGGCGTATTATTAACACCTCACCAAAGGTAAAGGCCTTTCTCCAGGAAAATATTGCCTTATTAAACGGCAAAAGGGGTGATCCGCAGAGCTTTGATTTTCTGAACCGGATACTGAGTCAACAAGCGTATCGACTCGACTTCTGGAAGACCGCGCCTGAGGAAATCAACTACAGGCGTTTCCTTGACATCGCCGACCTTGTCGGCATCCGTATTGAGGAGCCTCAGGTTTTTGAAGCGATGCACTCCCTGGTTTTTGCCCTTGTTCGGGAAGGGGAAGTTACCGGCTTACGGGTTGACCATATTGACGGGCTGTATGACCCATTGGAGTATCTCTGCCGACTCCAGCATTACCTTGCTCAGCAGGAGGAAGAAATTAGTAGCCATCCAAGCTTTTACATAGTTGTGGAGAAAATTCTAGCTGGTGATGAGACCTTGCCTGAAGAATGGCCAGTATTTGGCACCACGGGCTACGATTTCCTGAATACAGTAAATTCTCTGTTTGTGGATGAAAAGGGGATCCAGACACTAGACAGAGCCTACTGCCATTTTACCGGATCTGAGGTGGCATTTAACGATGTGGCTTACCAAAAAAAGAAGCAAGTTGCAAAGGAACTGTTCCCTGGTGAAATGAACTCGCTGGGATATCACTTGGCTTGTCTTGCCCAGCAAAACTGGTATATTACCGACTTCTCGCTGGAAGAACTGACGAAGGCCCTTATTGAAATCACTGCTTGCCTGCCCATCTATCGGACATATGCGCGAACTTTAAAGGCTTCCCTTCGAGATCGGCCATACCTAGAACGTGCTGTCCAGGAAGCCAAACGACAGAATCCTGCTCTGGAACCTGCTGTACTGGATTTGTTAAAGCGCGTGCTCCTATTTGATCTTCCGAGCACCCTTAACCGGGAACAAAGGGAAGCGTGGCTTCACTTCGTGTTGCGCTGGCAGCAGTTGACTGGTGCGATAGTAGCCAAGGGTGTTGAAGATACAGCTCTTTATACTTATAACCGTTTGGTTTCCCTTAACGAGGTTGGAGCAGACCCTATGTCTATGGGCCTGTCTGTTGAAGAGTTCCACCGTCGAGCGTTATCCCGGCTGGCATATCCCTATACGTTGAATGCTACTGCTACACACGACACGAAGCATGGTGAGGACATCCGGGCAAGGATCAACGTGCTCTCTGAGATCCCCAAGGCCTGGGAAAGATGTCTGACACGATGGAGCCGATGGAACCAAGGAAAGAAACAGAAGGTAAACGGATTACTCGTACCGGAGCTGAACATGGAGATACTCCTCTACCAGACGCTGGTCGGTGCCTGGCCCCTTTTAGAGGAGGAGGTGGTTGAGTTCAAGGAGCGGCTCAAGACCTACATGGTCAAGGCAGCTAGGGAGGCCAAAGCATTTACCAACTGGCTCTCACCTAGCCTGGAGTATGAAAGTGCCCTTATCGCATTCCTAGACTCTATACTGGAAGACTCCCCTCAAAACAGGTTTCTCAGAGAACTTATGTGGTTTCAGAGGCGGGTGGCATACTACGGAGCCCTAAATGCCCTAGCACAGGTATTACTAAAGATAACCTCTCCTGGGGTACCAGACTTCTATCAGGGGACGGAATTGTGGTATTTCAGCCTCGTGGATCCGGACAATCGACGCCCGGTTGACTTTGAGAAGCGGGTGGAACTCCTTGACGATTTGATACAGCAAGAAGTCAGTGGGCAGCATTCACTGGTGCAGCAACTTTTGAATTCGTGGGAAGATGGGCGTGTCAAGCTCTACTTAACATATAAGGCTTTGAACGTTCGCAGATTTTACAGAGAGCTATTCTCGGATGGGGACTACATTCCGCTTCAGGTTTTGGGTCAGAGACAGGAGCACATCTGCGCCTTTGGGAGGCGTAAGGGTGAAATGTGGACTCTGGTGGTAGTTCCTCGACTTCTGACTAAACTAGTCCGTGTTGGTACACTTCCACTGGGTCGGCGAGTATGGGGTGATGACCTGATCATTCTACCAGAGGGTGTTCCGGAGCATTGGCTTAATACTTTCACCGGAGAGACCACTTGTCCTTCCTCTTATACAAGAAGGGAAATGCGCCTTTCCAGTATCTTAAATATATTCCCGGTTGCTCTGATGATGAGCATATAATTCGGATCGAAGACCTGAATCAAACCAATAGAGACAGAGCTGACAACGCTCTATCTACTTATCTCTCCTCTGTGGCTAACCGACAGAGCGAGACCAGGAAAGTCCTGTCTATAGTGGCCACCATATTTATACCTCTAACACTGGTGGCTGGGAAATATGGTATGAACTTTGAGCATATGCCAGAATTGAAGTTACCCTGGGGTTATTTCGCTGTGCTTGGGTTCATGGGAACCGTGATCGCTATCGCCATATGCTGGTTCTGGACTAAGAGATGGATTACCTGGGGTGGCGGAAGGCTATTAGGGTCAGGCCCTTTGTGGTTGAGAGAGAAAAGCTTAGAGGTTACCTGGGATACCTAGCGAGACATGACCGCCGATATAAGGAAAATTTAGGCTTTTTATGGGTATAGGTAATCCTACCCCGGGAGCAATACCACGGTAAGGACAGGATTAAGAGGCTATCAAGCCTACGTTAGGCAGGCTCTTCCTGCTGAAAAGTATTGCTGGTGCTCACAGAGCATCTTATTAAGTTGCCGCTCTCAGTCCTTACCTTCGTTTAATTCCACTTCTGGTATCTCCATTCGCGCCAGCGACTCGGCAGCCGGCCTATACAGTTTATCAGCATATTCCTTTAGCATCCGGCGTGCGCAAAAGATAGGCACAATCGAGCGAATTGATTCCTTAATCAAACGAATCCAGCCATGTGGCACGCCGCTTCGGGATCGATTGTAGTAGAGTGGCACAATCTCTTCTTCTAAGAGACGGTAGAGTGACTCAGCATCCATCTCATCTTCTTCCTCTGACCCTGGTATGTCAGGGCTATTGCCAAGTGCCCAGCCATTGGTGCCCTTGTATCCTTCTTGCCACCACCCATCACGGACGCTAAGATGGGGCACCCCGTTTAGCGCGGCTTTCATGCCGCTGGTGCCACAGGCCTCCTGTAATCGGCGGGGAGCATTCAGCCACAGATCCACCCCCTGAACCAGATAATGAGCCATGTGCATATCGTAGTCTTCGACAAAAGCAATTCGCCCCTGAAACTCGCGGCCTGTGGCTAAGGCGTATACTTGTTGAAGAAGACGCTTGGATGGAAGATCGGCAGGGTGAGATTTGCCAGCGAATATGATCTGAACAGGGCGCCACTGGTTATTGATGATCCGTTTCAAACGCTCCATGTCTCGCAAGATTAGTGTTGGCCGTTTGTAATCAGTGAAACGGCGGGCAAAGCCAATGGTCAGCGTTTCAGGGTCAAGTAATGCTCCCATGACTAGCATCTGCCCATCTGCCACCCTCTCCTCCGCCCACTGTCTCCGCCAATGCTCCCGCATAGCGCCCACAAGTTTACGCTGCAGTAGCTGACGGATCGCCCAGATTTCATCGTCTGGGATATCCAGTACACCTTCCCACAGTCTGATATCATCGTGTTTCTTTATCCAGTCTTTTCCGAGATACTTCGCGTAGAGGTCAGCTAGTTCTGGCGCAATCCAGGTAGGCACGTGTATCCCATTAGTAATGTCCGATATTGGTACCTGCTCTTCTGAAACGTCGGGCCAAAGTCCGTGCCACATTCTCCGGGTTACTTTTCCGTGAAGTTGGCTCACAGCACAACGCTGGTTAGCCATTCTCAAGGCAAGTGCTGTCATATTGAAAACCTGGGGTTCCGAATAATCTTGCTGTGCAAGTCGAAAGAACGCTTCCCGATCGATTCCAGAAAATTCCCAGTAACCACCGAGATATTTCTCCACCAGTTGAACCGGGAAAACATCGTGACCAGCCATGACTTGAGTGTGGGTTGTAAACACTGTTGTTGCCTGTACTCTGCTGAGGGCTTCAGCAAAAGACGTTCCCTTTGCCACCTCTTCTCGGACGCGCTCCAGCATCATAAAGGCGCTGTGGCCTTCATTAGCATGCCATATAGATGGGTTGATGCCAAGTGCTCGCAAGACACGCACCCCACCAATTCCGAGCACAATTTCCTGCTTTATGCGTAGCTCTTGGTCCGCCACATAGAGTCGCGCCGATAGTTGCCGGTGATGCAAGGGATTCTCCTCTAAGTTGACATCCAGCAAATAAATGCTCGTGCGGCCCACCTGTACCCGCCATGCTCCAATATAGAGAGCGACATCGCCTAGCTGAACCTTAGCGATGGCTGAACTCCCTTCAGCGGAAGATACCCGATTGATAGGTGCCGTCTCAAAATCAAGCTGCTGATACAAATCCTCCTGCCAGCCATCGGAGGAAATGTGTTGATGGAAGTATCCCTGAGGATACATAAAACCAACTGCGACCAGCGGCAGGCCAAGGTCGCTCGCCTCTTTGCAGATATCACCAGCTAGGACTCCTAGTCCACCAGCATAGATGGGAAGAGAATTATGGATAGCGAACTCCATTGAAAAATAGGCGACAGGGACATGAACAAGATTGGGATAGTTGGTAGTAAACCATGTATTTGAAGTTGACATATCGGCGTCGAAAGTTGACATTACTGTGTCATACAGAGCAAGAAAGTCTGGATCAATGGCAGCTGATTGCAATCTATCAAAACTGCTTTCTCTTATCTGCCTGACCGGGTTGTGCCCACTTACTTTCCATAGTTGGTAATCTAGGGCTCGAAACAAGTCACGTGCCTGAGGATGCCAGCTCCACCACAGATTATTGGCAAGCTCATTGAGCCTGCTTATGCGCTCAGGAATTATAGGCTTTGTCAAGGGTATTTTCCCCCTTTATTCTTCACTCCCCGGAGAGATTATAGGACATTTAGCAGAGGATGGCTAACATTATAACCCCAATGGACTATTCCTTGTATTGGCTCTGAATTCGATCTTCTTCACAACAGTTCCTTTTTGCCTCAGCGGGCCGTGATGCTCTATTATATTATTACCTGTTAGGGCAGCTTGATATGGAGTAGGTTAAGAGCGAGGTTAGCCTAACTATCAGGGGGGAATAGGGTGTCATATCTGAATTTATTGAGATTTCTCAGCCCTAAGCCTACCATTTCCGACCAGGAAGTGACTACAGGACTACGCTGGATGACCCGGGAGGGCATGGCTTCCATGGGTTTCAACAGCATTACTACAAGTGGCATCCTGGCTGCTTTTGCCCTGGTTCTAGGGGCGAATAATTTCCAAATTGGTATACTGGCAGCCATCCCATTTATTACACAGCCACTTCAGATACCCGCTATCTTGCTCGGAGAAAGACTCCAGTGGTGCAATGGCCTCTGCCCCTAAAGGGTGAACAGGTGGTCAACTACCTTGTCCCGCAGATCCCGGGCAGCCACCAGCTTGTCGTATAATTCCTTCTTTACATCCGCATTGGCCCCACTGGTGTTTATCGCGCGGTAGGCATTGAGTATAGTACGCCACTGGTCAGCAAGTCCCATGTGGATGAGGTTGATGTCCCACATGGGCTTTCGGCTAGCCCACCAGAACTGGCAGCTGTGAAGGGATCTGTCTAGCAACCCCCGGGCAATGCCAGCAAAGCGTTTACTCTCATCGCTATCGGCTACTTGGATAGCCTTTAAGGTTATCTCTATACATATCGCTAGGTGCTCCCATTGCAAACGGTGTATGTCGTTTCCTTTGTCTGACCAGAGAGGGTAGGGATTCCCCGCATCTATGTCCTGGGACGTAGTGCTCCAAGAAGATGGTTTGGCATCAATGACATCGCCAGCAGGAAAATGTTCAAGAACCTGGCTGATGGTGGCTATTTGAATCTGCTGAACTGTCTCTGTATCTTGGAGGAGGCTGGACTGTTGAGTTGCCATAACTTTCTTCTGTTGAATATGAGCGTAGGTTTCGCTTCTCACCTGCAGCTCTTCATAGACTTCGGCCAGGAATAATTCTTCCCAGTCCTGAATATGGTGTCCATAGGTCTCGGCATCCATAGCGGTAATTACGTAGATATTTTCCCTGTCACCTTTTTGGGCTTTGAGATGCTCCAGGAAATCTCTGGGGCCCAGCTCCTGAAAGCTGACCTTATTGCTCAGGATGTCATCCCGGAAGAAAACTGCCAATCTCTTGCCTTCATGTTCCATCTGATAGACTGTATCAACGGGCCAATTAGCCGGGCAGGCAACTCCACTCAGAATAATCCAACGATACCCTGCCTCGATAACAGTTGGTAGGACATCTCTGCTATAGGCCATCTCTGGGAAGAAGAACCCGACAGGCTTGTAAGCTTCCCCAAGGAAAAAGCTGTTGGTTTTCTGGTTCAGCTCTATCTGTCGCTTAGCCTCATCAAGTGGAATCAATGGCAGAATGGGGTGGTATTTGGCGGTACCAGTGAACTCAATCTGGCCCCTCTCCGCCAGCTCTTTTAGCCCTTGTATTATGTCCTGATGGCCACAGTTCTTGAGCATCTCAGTGAGGACTCCATTGATGTTGATCGTGGCTCTAGCGTTAGGGTACTGGCGAAAGACCTCCAGCAGCGGCCGATACGATTCATTGCAGATTTTCTCCAATACCGAAGGGAACTGGGTTGGCGGCTGGTAGAAATGAAAAAGCTGTGCCCAATAAATCATATTACCTCCTTTCACGATATCTCATATCGGTATCTCAGTTACACTCCTATCGACAAAACTTATAGAATTTCAAAACAAGGTTAACACATTACGTGGCATAATAGTAGAATTAAGACCTAACTGCTGCTCTTTATCCACTCCCAGGCTTCCCAGAGATTTTTGGCATAGAAATCTGGTTTGGGAGCTTGATTTCTATTCTTCAGGTCCCTGTCTAGCAGTATCGCCTGCATGCCGATTTGTTTAGCCCCTTTTACGTCGGTTTTGGGATCGTTACCGATATAAACAGCCTCTGCTGGCGCAATGTCTAACAGGGTAGAGCAAACTACAAAAAGTCTAGGATCGGGCTTTCTAAATCCAAAATAGGTAGATAAGATAATGCGATCAAAAAACTGGCTTAGCCCTAGCATTTCCCCCTCTTCCAGGCAAAATACCTTCTGTGCGTCGGAGACTACCGCTAGGCGATATCCGTTTTTTTTCATTTCCTTTAATACCGGGATACTGTCTGAAAAAAGTTGAAATCGTTCGCGGCTAATCAGTCGAAAAAGCTTGCAGCAGGACTCAGCTAAGAAGGGACTATCCAAACCTTCTTTCTTTAGGATATTCTTAAATACAATCTCGAGGTCTACTTCTGCATAGCGCTCGTCTCTGGTCCGTAAGTATCGCCTCTTTTCCAGCTCAAGAGTAGACTCCAGTTTTTCTGAATTGATATTTGCCCCGTAGTACTGCAGATAGAGAGAAAGGTAGTTAAAGATCTCTCCCCTTTGTTCGTTTGTCTTAATATCTATAAGGGTACTATAGCAATCAAAGATCACAGCCCGTATTCTAGACATTTTTTTGCCTCCACTAGCAGGTTTTTTCTGTATGCTTCATCCAGCCAAAGACTCCTGGCAATCCTCAATAAGCCCAAAGCCATGTAAAGGGGAATCTTGCCGGTAACTTTGTAGAAAAACTGAGAATCTCCGAAATTAACAGCGTATTCCCACAAAAAGTGGCTTATAAACGGCTCGGCGGCCCAGCCGTCCCTCATGCGCCAAATAAAGTGATGCTTCAATTCAGCAGCGATAAACCCCAGATCCCAGCACCGGTCGGCCCATTTCATTCTCTCTAAGTCAATGCCTATCACATTTTCATTGTAGAAAAGAAAATTAGTGGGAGTCGCGTCTCCGTGAACAATTACCTCTCTGTCTGTGCTGAAAATGCTATTCTCGTTCCACCATCGAGCTGCGTATTTCTCAATAGCGTTTCTTTCCGAAGGACCTAAAGGCCCTTCACTCAAAGAATCTAACAGTTTATCCAGATACCACCGAGGTAAATCAGGGGAAACCCACCTATCGGTCTCACTACTATAGTGAAGCTTAACAAAAAACCTGGCTAGATGGCTTAACTTCTCAAGAAGTTCCGTGGATTTTTGCTCGTAAATGGCTTTTGCTATGTAGTAGTCAAGCGTTTGGCCTGGAGCCCTTTCCGTAACCAGCAAGGCAGAAAGCTCCTTGTTTTCCCCTAATGGAGCGACCACCTTATCAGGATCTCTGCTCATCCCAAATCTTTCTCTAAGCAGTTTTAGATTTAAATATTCCTTTTCCGCTCCCAGCCACGCTTCTTCTAAGGTAATGAAATCGTGTTTGAAAGACTTTCCTACCACCGTTAAGTTTTTTGCTCTTTCAAAGAAGAGATAGACAGGTCTTTCCCAATTAATCCTTATCGCTTCTATCTCTCCGTAAGGAGCCGGGGCAAGCTGAGGGAAGATGTCTTTCTTCAGGTATTGGCAGATATCTGCTTCTGCATACATTCTAATTTACACTTTTGTTGGCTTTTTAAAAGGGGGAGTGAGAACTTCAAGTTACATCCATCACATATCCTTGTACTCCAATTTCATATTAGAATAAATTGTCTATGAGATTTTGTGCGATTATGCCTCCAGTTTAGGCTCTGAAGGCGCTGACCGAGAGGGCAGAACAATTCTCTGAACTCGTGCCTGATATTCAAGCTTACAGATGAGCCTTTTGACTATTTCTTCCCAGGTCCATTGCTCTGCCGTCCGTCTTGCGGCTGCGCTAATCATTTCCCTCCTCTCTGGATGCGCGCTGAGGTAATCTATGTAAAACTGTATTTCTTCCGCGCTGGAAGTGTCGAGGACGATGGCATTATACATGTGGTTAGCGTAATCCTCTCCACTGCAGCCAGTGAATACTACCGCCCCTGCGGCCATAGCTTCTAGTCCCACTAACCCGAACGGCTCATGAGTGCTGTTGGCCAAAACTACATCGCTGACTTGATAGATTACCTGCATGAAGGAAGGTGGTATGGGGAACATGAGATTGAGAATGTCCCCTGCATCACCTTTAGAGATAGCCTCAAAATAAGGTGCGTAATCTTCTTGAAATATAGCCCGGCGATAACATTCCTCAGGATTTCCTTCCAAGTAGATGTCCTTCATCGTTAGTCCAGCTAACCTAGCTCGCTGGGCAATATTTATCCCATATGAGTCTGTACCTCCACGGGCCAGTAGAACGGGTTTTCTTCTCGATTTCCTAAGAATGCTAATGGCATCAATTGCTGGTTCCCATCCCTTATCCCGATGCCATCTCGCTACCTTACTCAATATTAGGTCGGCGTCCAGTCGCTCCCTAACTCTTGAAACGCACCTTTCATCCACCTCCTTCAGACAGACTATAGGTATCCCGTTGGGGATAACTAAGGGGGTTATCCCTATTTTGAGCATAATATTTTTCATATATTTGCTTACTGTGGTAATTGTTGTATTGCAAGAGAGATGCTGCCAGTCTATTCGCTTAAAACCATATGTATTATTAGCATTCCAGAACAGCAGCACCTTGTCACGCAAGCCAGAGCGATGTAAGAGGTCACTTATACAACACATGGTCTCGGAGGTATGCCATTCCTCTCCCAGGATTACCACCAGTCTCCCCTCTCGGATGGCAGGAGTTGCAAGTTCATGAACTACAAACGGAGGGACGGATTGAGTGAAATCGTAAAGTTTTTCCTCCTCCCCATTGTAGACTCCAGCCGGATGGTACTCACTTATCCATTGACACCAACGGTGAAGGATGAGTCGCCCATCTTCACGGACCTCCAAACCATCCATTCTAGGTGCCCCTATGAAAATGTGATGGACCTGGAAGTTCATTGCAGCTAAGGTACTCGTCAGATGTGTTATCCTAGTACCCAGTCCCCCGGCCATAGAATAGACATCAGGTCCTTCGAAAGAAAGAACTATGAAAATACTGTTATCGGGAGCAATATCCATCAGCCAACCTCCTCTCCCTCGCTATTCTATGCTTTTTATGAACCCCCTGCTTTATCCCTACTTTTTTAGAGAGACGGATATTCCCCGTTTTGTCTGGGCGAATACCAGTTTATCTTCCCTGGCAAGCCACCCGATTCCCATATAGATTGTAGTTTGGGGTCGCTTAGTCTTGTGTGCTATGGCAGACAGACTCAACGGCCCCTCCTCCTTGAGGAGCTGCCAGATCTCCCCTGCTGTTTCTCCGACGGTATGAAACATACTAGCCCACCTCCTCTGTCAATGCACTCACATATCTCAGTCTGGCTCCATTCCTACCCGCTTAGCAGGACACAAGCTACTGTTAAGAACACCCACACAAATGATAGCCTTCTTCCTTAGTTCGATCTCAGTCTTTTTTCTCCTCCTTCAATAATTAAGGTGTCATATTAACAAGTAATGCATGATACATTTCCTAAATGCCAAGAGATGCCAACCTTTTCTTTGGTTGGCATCTCTTGATAGCTTGCCAAGATTTCTCTGCTATCACTGCATTACAATTGCTATTGCCCGCGCCCCAATACAACAACCTTACACACACCATAGCTTACCACCTTGGCTACCATTTACTATAAATATTCTGCTTGTATTAAATCGTCAATATTTACCAGTGTTACAGAGGAGATAGATAATAAGAGGTAAGGAGATTTTTGTCAAATTTCCTGCGAGGTTCGAAAGAATACCCTATTCAAACATTTGTGCCCACTGAGCTTCTCTTGGTGTCTTTCGGATCCTTGACTCCCCTGCCCACTCGTAGCCCAGTTTCGCCATCGTTCTGGGCTGCCATCTGCCCTCTGATGCGGGCTACGAATCGCCCAGCGTAAGACTATTAGAAGCAACATCTCTAGAGCCAGCGTACAGCACGACGTGTGACCAGAGGCCATGGGCAGCGCCGCACTGCTCTTATTTGCGTTTCAATGTAATAATTAGCCAGCTTGTATAAGCAGGTCGATAGGCGGTGTTACCTAAGCGTCTTCTAGGGAATTTTTACTGATATAATAACCGCAGCACTATTAGGGAGGTGATGCACCATGTCGTTACCAGCACAATGGACTACACCCGAGGACTTTGCAACGTTGTTTCAATACTTTTGGCACCGGGATTTCCCGATAGACCAGAGAGCCACTGGTGCCAGGCGTACTGATAGGACTATCCATATCGATGTAGTTGTCCGCAGCTTAGCTGATCTCATGGATCTCGTAACAAGATTTGAGAGGGGAGGCAGGAAAGATGCGGTGCTCATAACGTATACGCATACACCAAACATACAAACTGGAACAGGCAAAAATGAGCCTGCTACTAAAATCAATGTAATTCCTAAAAGTATCCACAACAATTTCCTTGGAACCCAATTCCCCTAATCTATCGATTAATTATTCATTTTGGTGGAGCTGGGGTTACAATAGGTAGAACCGTTGAACTAGCTTTCAGCCTCGGCATTTGACCCAGCCGCTACCATTGCCAATAATTGCAGCAACAAAGTCGCTGACCAGCAATTGGCAGGTAACATTCTGGGCAAATGTGTAACTGGGTAACAAAACAGGCAACTGTTACCCAGTCAATAAAGCAAGCTAATGTGCCACGGATTTACAAGGAAAAGGTCTAAGGGCTAGGTTTGAAATTCCCGCAAACCGGGCGAAAAGGGGTGGAAAAAGGTGAACTGGACAACTGGACTTCTGGGCCTTTTCCGGGTTATCATAAGAGTAGAGTGAGAAAAAAGATAGTTCTCATAAGCCTGATTGCTACTTTGTGCCTGTTGAGTGTCCTATGCTACAAGAGCTGGGTGGGCGGTTTTGTCATCACCAAGTACCTCAGCGGCCGTAAGGATAGCAAACAGGGTATTGTCCGTTCAATAACCGTTCCCTGGCGGAACTACCGGCTCCACCTGCACCACTGGTTTATTTGCCTGATTGGCGGTGGAATATGCGCTGTAAAGGGCCTTTATATCGTGTCTCCGGAGGTCTTTTACGGTTCGCTATCTGCCGTTATTTTCCAAGGAATCTACTGCTACGGAGACTGGTACCGGATTGTTATGAGGAGCCGAAGCACGCAGAAATAGTTTATCAGGCAGTTCCAGTAAGCACTCAATATCCCCTCGCACATGCGTTCAACTGCTTCAAACTATCGCTATCTTATGACCGGGCCCCAAGAACGCCCGTACTTACCCTCTCCACGTAGTCCGTACACCTTCCACCAAGGTCCCGTACACTTTTAGCAAACTCGCGGTCATGGCATCCCAAGAAAACCTGTTTGCATGCTCCCGAGCCCTACAAGATTGTTCCCGCCTTACTTCAGGATTCAAGAGCAAACTCCGTACTGTCTCGGTGAACTGCCCTACATCCAATCGCGTCAGGAATCCGCCATGGCCGTCTTCCACCGCATCGCAGACACCGCCCTCTCCTACAGCGACGACTGGTGTGCCGCAGGCTTGGGCTTCCAGTAGAACTAACCCGAAACCTTCGGTGAATGACGCGAAGACGAAAACATCAGGCGGCTGCCCCAGTTATGTTTAAAGCCTTCGGTGACGAGTTACACCTGATGAGCTAAGCAGTCAAGGACGACTACTGGAACTTAATCGATATCTTAATAAGATCTTAATATTGAGATGCTATATTATCATACTGCTATGCTAATGAGGCTATTTTAGTCGCCGATTTGGGGTCACCTATGTTTCAATTGACTTACAGCTTTACAACCCATACAATTGTCTTAGGTTTTAAGACTAGAAAATGAGATTTGCCAATCATCATGAGGGGCATTGCCTTAGACGGGCGGCTAACTACAGTATTCTTGTGCTCGCCTTTTTCCTCGTTGTTTCCAGCGCTCTATTTCTCTTCCCCGGCCCCGTTTTGGCGGTGCCCACCATCTACCCTTCAAGTTTGCCCTCAGGTCAGGTTGGCGTCTCTTATTCTGCGACTCTGGGCGCTGCGCCAATCACAGGTTCTACAAATTGGACTACAACTAGCGGCTCTTTGCCGCCGGGACTAACTTTGGCTTCTGCTACAGGGACTATCTCGGGTACTCCAACTGTGGCGGGGACGTACGTTTTTTTTGTGCAGGTCACTGATACCACCGGGCCCTCGGCCCAACAAGGCTTTTCCATCATTATAGCCGCCGAGACCCTGACCTTTGAAACTACTTCCCTGCCCGACGCAATGGAAGGTGACAGCTACCGGGAAGACATAGAGGTCGAGGGAGGTGACTCCCCTTACACTTTCACTCTGGTCAGCGGCAAGTTGCCGTCAGGGCTGACCCTCGATGATGACGGCACTATTCACGGAACACCTGCCAAAGGCACTGCCGGCAGCTACACTTTCACCATTGAGGTGACTGATGATTCTTCTCCATCCCTGTCACGTCAGCGGTCCTTCACTCTCGAAGTTGAAACGGGCTTTTATGAATCCCTCATCACCATAGGTACTGGCTTGTCCGCGGGTCAGACCAGCGTCTATGCTGATGGCAAATTGGTGACCACATTGCAGGGTGGTCAGACGGGCAAGCTCAGCTTCGCGGTGGAAGATGAACCTGTCATAACTGTCACCTCTTTGGTCTCCCATCCCACCAGATCAGATACCAGGTTTAGAGCAGATGTGGGAAGGAAAGTGGTGACGGAGTCTTCTCCTGATGTTACCTTTACCTATACCCCTGAGTATCTTATTAACTTCGAAACTGACCCCGTGGGGATTACCGCTCTGGGCGACTCCATGTGGTATGTGCAAGGCGACTCGCTAAGCACTACGGTTCCAGCTCAGATTGGAGGAGCAACTGGCACCCAGTACCGTTTCTCTCACTGGCTGCTGCCTAACGGAAACAGGGTCACAGGTGGGAGTCTAAGCTGGACAGTTAGTGCCGCGGGAAAAGTCATTGCCACTTATGACACCTATTATCTATTGACGGTGACCTCCCCTAATGGCCAAGTTGGGGGGAGTGGCTGGTACAAGGCTGGAACGACAGCTCAATGGAGCGTTACCCCACCTCAGGTTCCCATGTCAGGCATCCTCGGCTTCTTCAGAGGCAAGCTCAAAGCCGACAGCTCTTCAAGCACCGTGCTCATGGATGCCCCCAAGACAATAACCGTGACCTGGAGCCCCGACTATGCCATGCCCGCCATCCTTATTTTTCTGTTAGTCCTTTTCGTAACTGGCGTGGCCTTTGGAGCCTATCGTTTATTGCATCCGCCTGCTCCCAAGCCCGCAGCTCAGGCAGTGGCACCTCTAGCACCAGCTGCGCCTACAATAGTATTCCTTGAAGGAGGAGGGCAGCAAAAATCGCCTCTTGAGACCACAAGGGAGCAGCTAGTGCAGCAATTCAGGCTGTTCTTGCAGAGATATGAGGAGGATGTCAAGAGCGTCACAAAGTCCGAAGCTTTAACTGCGGCAAAAGTTGTCCCAGAGGCGCAAAGATTGGCATCACCCAAAGAGGCTTTAGCTTGCGGCTATACTTCAAAAAACCTTCTCAGAACGGTGGTTGGCAACTGGCGGAAAGTGGAAGAAAAAGTTGAAACTGAGCCAGAAGAAAAAGGCGTTTTGATAAGCACCGTGTGGGCACGGGATATCTACAACGAATGGGAAACCTTTACCTGCTCTCTATCTCGCGGTCATAGTGGGAAACACCAGGGCACTACCGAGATAGCCTATACTCTGCAGAATACTGTTACTGAAGAAAGAACCTACGGTGCTAAACAAAAAAGAACACCACCCAAGCCCCACTTCACCGATGAGCTCCCGGCAGTGGACGTAAGCCAACACCATATAATAGCCAACAACCCAGCTATCACCCCTGATGACGTCGTTACCCCTGACGAGGTCATCCCTCCTGACTTGCTCTCCTAGCGAATAATCCTAATTTTGCAATTCTAATAACCAGTCTGGAATGTTTGATGGCCAACCCTTTGTAATGGTTGCCCGATTGAAGATTGACCGAGGTTGGTGGTCATGGTAGATTTGATTCGAGCCCAGGTAGCTCAGGTGGTAGAGCAGCAGACTGAAAATCCGCTGCCCAAACAAGCCTTGGTCGGCATTGCACAATCCGCTATTCTGTTACATGGGTCGCCTTAAAAGGGGGTATCTTGTCGGTAAGCCAACAAGGTTGTAGAATAAGGCCATGCCCAAGAACTAGGTTTTGATAGGCCGGGCTTTAGGTATCAAGAAACTGGTGTAAGAGATGGACGTCTGACCCTTCACCCGAGACTGGGGGCTAGGTTTTCTTAGAATATGCTAAAGGAGTTACTAATTGGAAAGCACAACTATGCACATGCCAGAAATTAAGATCACTTACCGGCAATGCTGGGACGATTTAAACACCAGATACCGTTCGGCAGTAGTAGTAGTGGATGGTAAGCTAAACTTCACTGAGACATTTTGGTACCTAGCCCACACGCGCAACCGCTCCGCCATGGTTCATTCTCTAGCTGAACACTTGATTGAGACAAGGGCCTCGTATGCAAAACGGTACTCGTTTGAATACCAATTGATTAAAGCAGCTCTTCTTGAAGGCTTTTTTGGTCTCAGAGAGAGTCTGGCTGGGCTCCTGAACCTAGTGTTTCAATTGGGCGTTGATTTGACAGAGAAGGGATCCACGTTTAAAGTATTCAAGCAGGTCGAGGAGAGAAAATTACCTGTTCTTGCACACTTGAAACAGATAATACCCAAGAAATCAATGCTTGACAACTATCTAATGGAGTTTAGGCATCCTTACGTTCACAGGGAGGATTTGAGCAATATTTCAGTCCAGGATATCACTGCGTCTTTCGTTGGTGTGGAGCAGCCAAGGATCCTGAATTTTATAGATAAATCGGCAAGCATTTCCCAAAAACTGGAAGAGGTGGAAAAGGGCATCGTAGCCGAATGCAGTAGAGAGCTTGGTTTTATGTGAACAACTAATCCTGTCCGCCAGATGTAGTCAGGCATTGTTTCAGGAAGAGATGGGGTCTGCTCAGTCTCCCCTTCCGTGAGGCATAGCCCCTATTCCGCTGCACATTCCGTCATTTCGCTTGAGCCACCATGGTCGATTTGCTACTGAAGACCTCCGGAACCCGGGGTAACAATTTGAATTTTTGTTGCTTAACACCTCGCCGCAGCAGGGTTACGTTTGTTGAGATGTACCCACTTGGTCCCAAATAATGGCGACTGATCGGCGGAGGCGTGGTATGAGTTATAGCTTTAACTCAACTATATTCACTGTCGGTTTAGGAGACGCGTTCAATGCTTGTCGCCTCTATGTACGGCTGCCCTCCCTCGGTAACACAGACAACACCTTTGACCTCAAGGATGACGCCTGTGTCCTGTGGTGAGCTGTGGTGTAGCCCTTCGGGAACTTTCGCCTCCGAATCAGCGCTGACGTAAATTGCACCCGTCGAGTCCTTGATCACCCAGTCGCTGCGGGTGACTGGAGGTAACGTATTGGCCTCATGCAACAGGTCCCAGCCCCGGTAGTAGCCGACTACTGTTATATCCTGTCCCTCAAAGGAGAATGGGTCAGCTATGACAGAACCGAGCCTCTCGGTCAGTTTGGACAGCTTGCTGACGATCAAGTGCAACCAGTATCCATCCGTGGGTATCTTCTTGGCCGCCTCAGGATAGGGGGTCACGTGAAAAGTGAGCTCATATCCTTCGTACCTCTCCTTGGAGTATTCGTCGGTCAGGCCGGGCTCGGTCAGTGCCATGCGATACGATGAACCTGCATGCGTGAGTTCAATCATACAAGTGACTCTACCCGCCCAGATACAGATCACGTCTCTCGGGCAACGGCTATCTTCTATCACCTCCTCGAACCTGATTTCCAGATTCTCTCCCGCAATCAAGGCTCGTTGACCCATAAACAGAGAAACCTCCTCATTCAGGCGAGTTTGGACGTCACTGGGTCCACCGCCACAGCCAGATGCGGTCAAGACGATGGCTAGAAAAGTTACAAGATAGAGACTACGCTTCCACATTTGACCCTTCTAACACCAACCTTCCGCTGGATTATGTGCGAATGGTTTCTAGGGTTTTTCTTTTTTTGCTCCCCAGATATGTTGCGAACATACTGCTACTCACCCAGAAAACGAAAGCGGGCTCCTCTCCTTAATCGCTTTAAGGGCAATCTCAATCTCCCCGATGTGCACCAGCCGCCTCGTGCCAATCAGTTCACTAACCGTGCCGCTTTTCAATATATGTCAGGCAGCTCCAGCCCGCAGCAAAACTGACTCGACGTGCCCCAAAGTCTAGGAAAAGCAGTTTCTGTAAAGATCATATCACAGCTACACAAAGTTAACGAAACGTCAGAATGTTGATTGGACAATCCATACCAATTTCATCGTCAACCGCGAATACTCGTGCTCGGGAATGAAACCTAGGATCTATGGCACATAGTCACAGATATGCAGGTTAAAACACTATCAAGGAATAAGCTACTCTTGTTTATTGAATGACCATGTGGCCGCCAATATCATGACAACCCCTAATATTGCTATTACCATTACATCTTCAAGAACAGTCATGGTGTGTCCGAATACAGTTATGCCTATAACAGGGTTGCTGCTCCCGATAGCACCGCGTACGTGAGCGAAGTCACTGCCACTATACTAACTTAGCGGCAACACACGGAACCTGTCTCTCTTTGGGTCAGCTAACGTAGGATTCTTTTGTATTATTGCCTCCGCAAAAGAAAAATCATTCTTGTTGGAGAAAACATACCTCGTAGACCAGTACACTTGTAAATAGTCTGCAGCCTTTATGCTTTGAACATCGGTGATTTCAAAATTACTGGGCAAGTAGTTGTACATAACTGGGTCACATATACATAGACTAAGCACAGGGCTTAGTGGCAAGTGTACCTGAATACCTTTTAGAGAAAGAGACACACTGTTGTATGGCCAGTGGTCTATGGGATTGCTTCGTGTAACGGGATTGTCTGATGACCAGTAAGGCATAGTGAAAGAATTGATGTTAAGTACCCACTTCATCCTGGAGAATTTATCTACACAGTATGGTACATATTGAAGCATGCCAATATGTACTATCTTTAGTTCTTCCTCTGTGACGAAACTCTGCAACGCTACTTCTTCCTCCGTAATTGCAAACTGCAGCTTCAGTTGCTCTCTTGATTCCTTCGGGAGATTTCCCTTAGATAATGTTTCTATCACTTGTCGATAAAAGTCTCTGTATGCCTCCCTATTTTCTTTTGTCCTTACTAGCTGTGTTGCCACAAAGTATGCCATTACTTTTTTCTCTTCAGAATTCAATCGACATAAATCTTGTGTCGAAACCAACTTATCATAGGAATATTTAAATAGCGATTCCAAATAGCTGAAACCCGTCTCCACTGCTTGGTTGCCATCTTCCGAGATGTCATAGAAATAGCTTTCACAGGCTATGTTCTTGCCCTTAAACGACTTACATTCGCTTTTGTCAAAGCAATACGGATTGGTATCCCCTCCCTGAGTTCTAAAAGACTGCAGATAAAATCTGGGGACATAGTGCTGCAATTTGATTTTCTGGGTCATTTAGTTCAATTCAGCTTACGATTGCTACTATATTATACCTCGGCAGTTTCAATTTTCAGAAGTTTTCTTGCGAGAGTTGATTATACACTTGTACCGCATGCCCGTCACCTTAGCTGATGAGTAGCAAGGTGGATTTGGAAGGTAACATTTCGGACAAAAGTGTAGCTTGACGAACCAGAAGCCAAGTTTGAGGTGATCCCCAAGAATGAGCTATTGCTAAGCACACGAAACGTCAGATTGTTAAGCGATCTATAAGCAGTAGAAGCTTAGCAAACTCATAACCCGGAGGTCGTTGGTTCAAATCCAACCCCCGCTACCAAGGAAATTTAACTGGCGGGGCTGGTCAATGTATGACTGGCCCTGTTCTTTTTAGCCTGGAGATACCAATAAAGAAGCTCTAGAGGACATGAAAGAGGCAATAGAATTCTAGCCGGAGAGCGCTCGGGAGTTGGGTATCAGAATAGCAGAAAAAGAAGTTGTTAGTGTAGAATCAAGTTTAATATTCCCCCTGTTATCAGGGCAGCGGAGACCATTATCCCGGCCGACTTAAGCATATTTACCACCCCAAGCTGCCGGAGAAGAACAACAAAGGTAGCTATACAGGGGAAGAACATGGCTAAAACAACGCTGCCTACAACTAATTGCTCAGCGGTTAAGGCTAAGGGAGCTAGCATGCCCAGAGCGACATCCTTGCGGAGAAAGCCAATAACTAAAGCTGTCACTGCTTCTTTAGGTAAACCGAGGAGGCCGGTCACTACCGGTGCGGTAAAATTAGCAATAGCGCCAAATACTCCCAGTGTGTACAGTATGTTGATTACCAGAATAGCACCTAAGAATATGGGGATGGCCTCAGCCAGAAAGCTATAGGTTCGCATCCATAGTTTTTGTAATACGGTTCTCCAGGGTGGCAAACGATAGGGTGGTATCTCAATTAGTAGCTCGGGACTAAATCCCTTCACAGCATGGTTGAGTATCGTGCCCAGGATAAGCCAAACCAGGAATAGCGTACCGTAGACCATGGCTACATACTGCCAGCCATGGGGGCCAACCAGACCGAAAATCATTGCCTGCAAAGCGGCGCAGGGTACGGCTATAGAGATTAATGTGGCGGCAATGAACTGCTCTCTTTTGCTTTCCAAAATGCGGGTGGCCAGGATAGCGGGTACATTGCAGCCGAGACCAAGCAGGGTGGGAATGATGGCATATCCGTGCAGTCCCAGACGGTGCATGGCCGAATCCATCAACACTGCCAGGCGCGGCAGGTATCCTGTGTCCTCGAGCAATCCCAATACCAGGTAGAAGGAGATAATGTAAGGCAGAACCATGGCGAAGGGCACATAAAGCCCGCTGGATAGTAGCCCGAAGGACTGGACGAAGTTGATTTCGCCATTGATGATTCTACCAATTAAGATATAGTGGAGAAAGCCGCTGCCTCCAAGAAAATTGCTTATCCGTAATAGTACCGGTGCCCAGAGGGTGTCAAATAAAGGGTCACAGACATAACCTATCAGGCCCTCGCTAATGAAGCGAATCACCACAAAGCTGATGGCTAGAACAGCTATAGCCATGATGCTCCCGGTTAATGGTTTGACACTGGCATCAGTCAAGCGCTCAAACCGAGTGTGGTGACGGTGGGTGATAAACTGAACCTGCTCTACGATTTTCCCAATGGCAGTCCAGCGCTCATTATGGCTGCGTTCAGGAGTTTTAGGTGAGATGGCTTGGGGAATATTCTCCACCAGCTCTTTTATTCCCTGGCCGGTTAGTGCCACGGTAGGAATAATTGGCACTGCTAACAGCTTCCGTAGTTGGTCTAAATCTATATGTATTCCGCGATGCTTGGTATCATCCCACATATTTAGTGCTACGATTACCGGGGTATCCCTCTCTAATAGCTGTAAGGTCAGGTAAAGGTTTCTCTCCAGGTTGGTGGCGTTAACCACATTGATGACTAAATCTCCGCTGTTGAGCATGTGTAAGGCAATTTCCTCGGCCTCACTGGTTGGCTCCAGGGTGTAGGTGCCGGGCACATCGATAACCTCGGCCATCTGCTTACCCAGCTTCATGAATCCCCGAGTGTAGCTTACTGTGGTACCAGGATAGTTGGAAGCAATGACATGGACTCCGGTTAGGCGGGAGAAGATGACACTCTTGCCCACATTGGGGTTGCCCATCAGCAGTATCTTCATTTAAGTCAGTCTAGGGCAACTATTATCCTGTTAGCCACGCCGTAGCCAATAGCCAACTGGGCTCTGTCTACCTGAACGGTTACTGGGCCTCGCATAAACATAGCACTAACCTTGGTTATCCTCTTGCCCGGTCTAATGCCCATGGCACTAAGACGACTGACAGAACCATATCCACCAAGAATTTGAACTACTGTGCCGCTCTGTCCAGTCTGCATTAGATTTAGAGTTGTTTGTTTTCCATCAGGCATAACCTATTTTTCCCTGCCTGTTTCTAGTTGAGTTCTGCTCATTATTTATCCTCGCGGTGGCACCTTGCCAGATAATCCTCCCCACGCTTGCCATGCTCAAAATAGTAGTTGAAACCCTTCAGCCATTCGGGCCTTTTCCGGGGACAGGTCAATACGAACTCAACGAATTTGGCCAGCCTGTTTGTGGTAACCGGGCTGATAAAGTGTTCCATATCACATGCATCTTTCCGGGCTGTATCGGGGTCGACTCCCAGTATGTCAACCAGGAATTTACGTAGTGCCTCATGGCGACGAAATACATCCTGGGCTATCCTTTTGCCTTCAGCCGTAAGCTCCACATATCCATATTTTTCGTGGTTAACAAGTTCTCTTTCTGAGAGCTTATTGAGGGCAGCGGTAACGCTAGGTTTCTTTACCGCTAATGCCTTGCTGAGTTGAGTTACTCGTACTACTCCATGCTCTTGGGCAAGCATAGCTATTCGTTCGAGATAATCTTCCATACTGGCGTTGTGCCGTATTATCATCTTTCTTACCGCGGCATCGATCGGGCGTTGCCCTTGTTAGCATCCTCTAACATTATGGATTATATCATGTTTTCTCATGCTGAGCATCTGACAGTCTCTTCCAATACAAGATGAGCCTGAAGAGGGTATTGATTTCTAACGCAAGATGAGCCTGGGAAAACAGGCAACTCGTTTATGATTGGGACATGCGACTGATTATGAACGATAGGAATCCACAAACAATAGAACAAGTGAGACAATGTATCTCCTGGCAAACTCCGCCGGTGTCAGGTATCCCAGTGAGCTGTGTGGCCGGTAATTATTGTACTCCTGCCTAAAGGCTTCCAGTGCCTTGAGCCTTTTGAGCTCAGACAGACTCATCCCTGCATACTTGCTTTTCCAACGGTGGATGGTAGTGGGGGAAACCCCATGCTCCCGGGCAGCATTAACCACCGTCATCCCCGATTCAACCTCCTTCAGAATCCCGAATGTCTGTACCTCTGAATACCTTCTCTTTTTCACTTGTGCTTCCTCCTGTATTTATTCTACAGGAGTCTCGCATTCAAGATGGTCCTATTTTCGGGGGGCAGGCCGGGGGCAATAATATTCATTGTTGGATATGTCCTTAACGTATTTTTAAATAATATTCCTAAAAATGGGGGGAACCAAATTTGAGCAATCTTAAGACGAGAAAGGTATTAAGGCGACTTCACACAACACAGCATATGCGGCTCACTTGGTTCGCCCAAATTCCCCTTTGGGGGACTTCGTATATGCTGAAAACCTTGTGCGGAATTGTCCGAGGTGGCTTACCACCACAGTTTCTTATTCTTAGGGGGTATGTAGAACTCAAAGAGCAGGTCTATGGTTCGCTTGCGAAGGTCTGCCTCAATCTCTTCTAGCAATTCCTCTGTGGCACGGACTCGCTGACAGACAGTCTTTATCTCCTGAGCAGTTAGCTCAGTTTGTTCTGCAAGGCTGTGCAGTTGCATTAAGTCTTGGCCCCGCTGGCAGAGGACCTCTCGCTCTGTTTTCAGTATATCGATTTGTGCCCCGCTGGATTTTTCATATCCTGTGACCTGCTTCATCACTTGGCGAATGATTTTCTTATGTTTTTCTAAATCTTGTATCTGCTCCTTGATAATTGACTGCCTCTGTTTGTTCTTCTTCAGTTGTTTAGCCAGGCTCTTAAGTTCGCCCTGGTATTTATCCGTCCTGTCGAACTGGCCGATGAGATTTTCCAATCTCTTGTAGTACTTTTGTTTAAGGAGGGTCTCCATCTTCTCCAGCAGGGCAAGCTGCCTGCTGAAAGATTCTACCTCGCGGCGTAATTTTTCAATGTCGCTTGGCGTTTCCCTATGCTCAGAACCTTGCTCTATTATCCTATCAATCGCTTCCATGTCTTAAATTTCCGATGCCGCTAGTCGGGAGTATTATAGAATCTTCGACTAAGGATGTTCAATGGGTTAAGGTGTGTATCATGGTTAGATATATCTGCCTACTGCTTTGGCGATTTCCCTGAGTTCCTTCATTAGCCTGTCGAAGTCCGACGGAGTGAGAGATTGAAGGCCGTCTACAAGGGCTTCCTTGGGATTGGGATGAACTTCGATGAGGAGTCCGTCGGCGCCAGCGGCCACAGCCGCTTTGGCTATCGCTGGAACCAGAGAGTAGTGGCCAGCAGCATGGCTGGGATCGACGATTAAAGGTAGGTGGCTGAATTTTTTAACTACCGGTATGGAACTGATGTCAAGCGAGAAGCGGATACTGTCCTCAAATGTCCTGATGCCTCTCTCGCACAGAATAACCCGGCTATCTCCCTCTGCTAGCAGGTAGTCGGCTGCTGTAAGCCACTCCTTAACAGTGGATGACAGCCCTCTCTTCAGCACCACGGGACGCTTGCTCTTGCCTACCGTGGTTAGCAGGGAATAGTTTTGCATGTTCCGGGATCCGACTTGAAGGATATCAGCGTATTTTGATACCAGGCTGACATCGTGAGGATCCACTACTTCAGTTACTACAGGCATATTAAATCGCTCTCTTGCTTGGGCCAGCAGCTCCAAGCCAGCCTTTCCCATGCCCTGAAAGCTGAAGGGGGAGGTGCGTGGTTTGAAGGCACCACCACGCATGATGCTGGCTCCAGATTTCTTTACTGCCTCGATTGCTTTCATAAACTGTTCCTTATTCTCTACAGCGCATGGCCCTGCCATAACCACGATGCGCTTTCCACCGATCTCAATTCCATTAACGGAAACCAGACTGTCCTCTCTCTTGAATTCGCGGGAGGCGAGTTTGTAAGGTTTCATAATCCGGGATACGCCCTCTACTCCGGGGAGTACAGCAAAGAGGTCCGTGGGCAATTGCCCAGTGTTTGTTCCCAGTATGGCTACCACTGTTTTGTCGGTGCCCAAATTCAACTGGACGCTGAGTCCCAGCGACTTAGCTCGCTGTATCACCTCATCTAGCTCTTCTTGGGTGCTGCCCTTTTTCATATCCACTATCATGGTGCCCTCCGCTTATGTAAGCTATATGCCTTTTTGTGTAGTCCTATTATAGATGACTTCGGCCAGATAAGCGATGCAAACATACTTATGTCAAGTGTTGAGTGGAGAGTTTTCCATTTGAGCCAACATAGTATAAGCTACGATGCCACATATTTTCATGGAAGGGAGTGCTGATATTAGTGAACTGGGTTAACACCGCAATACTGAGCGCGGCTTTTATGGCGGGAGTGAATATACTTGACAGCCACCTTGTCTCCAAACGAATGCCAAGCTTGCGGGCATTCCTTCTGCCGGTGAGTGCTGTTCATTTGATATATGCTTTCCTGCTGTTCACCCTCTTTCCCCTGCCGGAGGGTACCGATACATGGCCGGTGTTGGCGGCTGTAGTCTCAGGCGTGCTCCGTACTGCTGCCGCCATCATTATGCTTGATAGTCTCAAGAGAGAAGAGGTATCACGAGTTGTCCCCATAGTCTATGCCTATCCTATTTTCGTTGCCATTATGGCTGTGCCATTACTAGGGGAGTCTCTGGGCTGGCTGGAGTGGTTGGCGATAGTTATAGTGGTGTCAGGGGCAGTAATGGTCTCAATGGGGCAGAGTCCATCTGGCTCTATTGTTTGGCATGGTAAGCTGCTGCTCCTTTTCGGTTGTGGCTTGCTTTTTGCCATGGCAGACATTGCCAGTAAGTATGCCCTTGCCTATATATCATTCTGGAACATGTTCTGCATTAGCGCATTCTGTATGTCTAGCATCTTCTTGCTAGTCTCAATTCGTCCTGGCATCATTAGACAGCTAATTAGCATGGAACAGAAGAGTTCGGCTATAGGTCTGCTTGTTCTTGATGAGACATTGGTAGTGATAGGGATAGTGTTGTCCTTCTGGGCGCTGGAGAGGGGGCCGGTGTCTCTGGTGGCGACTATAGCTGGCAGCCGCCCTATGTTTGTGCTTATATTTACTATTGTCCTGAGCCGCTTGTTGCCAACATTCCTGAAATGGCATTTCAGTAAAAGGATGCTGGCACTGCGACTCGTTGCCACTGCCATGGTCGTTGGTGGCATAACTATTATCCAACTCTGTGGTTGATGAACTTGTGCTGTGATGCTGGCGGGGTGCATTATGTCACCTGGGTATTTATTGGTGTCCAGAGCAAATAATCCGTGCCATGTGGTTTTCAGGGGGGTAATGTCTTGCAGTGGCGAGGCTTGTGATAATATAGTAGGAGTGAAAGAGGTGAGCTAAAATGTCTAAGAAGATAACTATTAGGGTTGGAAACATCGAAGCTAATGCTGAATTAAATGATAGTGAGACTGCAAAGGAGCTGTGGAAAGTGCTCCCTATTGAAAGCGATGTAAACACGTGGGGGGAGGAGATTTATTTTTCTATACCTATTGAGGTTAAGCCGAAAAATGCTAAGGCGGTGGTCTCCAAAGGTGACTTAGGCTATTGGCCTCCTGGAACAGCTTTCTGCATCTTCTTTGGACGTACCCCGGCGAGTTTAGACGATGAAATCAGGCCGGCCAGTCCAGTGAATGTCTTTGGCAGGATAATTGGAGATCCTACAATATTTAAAGGGGTTATATCTGGCAAAAGAATTATCGTTGAAAAAGCTGAGTGATAGTGGAGTTTTTCCTCACCTTGCGAACTGGTTGCCACCCACCAAGGTACTTGCCTAAGTTTCTAAATAGCATAGACACTTAACTCTCGTGTCATTGATCTGAATATACCCCGGTGTCGTGGAGAAAGTTAAGGCGAAGTGACTTTTTTAATGGTTATTCTGTCTTAGCTTTTTGTATTTCTTTATCCTTTGCTCTTTTGGTTATGGCGTTCTTATATACCCTGGCCAGGCTCTTGCCATGCTGGGGCATCCTGGCCTTTTCCTTTATCCGCCGTTTTTCCCTTCGCTCCTGCTTGGCTTCTCCCACCAGTCACCATTTAACCTCGTATGAGCCGAGGGTGAAATCCAGGTCTCGTTGAAGGTTTGAGATTGTTTCTTGAGAGAGGAGCTTTTCGTCCAGGTCAAAGAGTATTTTCGTTTCGCCTGCCGGCGAGCCTATGATATGTGCGTAACCGCACTCCTTTTGGTTTTCCTTCTGCTTGGCTGCTGTTTTGAATATCAGAGTGACACGGGATTGAGTCAAGCCGCTAGGGAGAGGGTATGTTTGTAACCTAGCCTCACCTACCACAATTCCTTGTTTTTGCACTAAGTCTCGCACCTCGTCACAAAGCATCTCAGGGTTTATATCCCTATATGTTTTTCTAATTTGAGCTGCCATTTTACCTCCTACTGTGTATTATATCATAATTGATGGTTTTGCCTGTTGCCAGCGGCGCAGGCTTATGGCTGTGGATTATCTCTGCCTCTTCATGGAGTTTATCTTAGGCATGGCGAGATTCTTCGCTACGTTCAGAATGACAGGAGATGTGGCAAAATGGCAAGGATAGAATAAAGGAGCATGGGAGTGATATAATTCGTAACTGAGATGAAAAAAGAGCTTATGGAGCTGTTAGTCTGTCCGGTATGTAAGGGGCCGTTACAGCTCAGGGTGGATAAACAGGAAGAGGGGGAAATTATCGCTGGCTCTTTATACTGTCCCAGGTGTCAGTATTCCTACCCCATCGTAGATGCAATTCCCAATTTGCTGCCGCCAAGCGAGCAGCAAACTTAACTCAGAGGCTATAAGCCACTCCGCTCGTGGGTGATTCCCATACCTCGACAGATACTAATTTAACGGCTGACTGGGAAAAATAAGGCTGAAGCTGGCCATATATAGTGGCAGCGATGTTCTCACAGGAGGGCTCGATTTTATTGAATGGTGGCACTTCATTGAGGAAGGCATGGTCAAATGGAGCTAAAACTTCCCTCAGATGACGCTTTAACTGGGCAAAGTCATAAGCCATGCCATTCTGTTCCAGTTTTGTAGCTTCGAGGCGAGCTATCGCCTTGAAACGATGACCATGTAAATTTTCACACTTGCCGTGGTAATTTTGCAATCGATGAGCAGCATCAAAGTGCTCCTCCACGAATAGTTGATACATTAAAGAACCTCCTGGTTGTATTTTCGCACTCCGTTCTGTCCTGCTACATCTCTAGCTAGCTCGGCAATGCTCTTGCCCAATTCAGGATGGATTAGGTCAGAAGCAATTTCCGCTAGTGGTATAAGGACAAAAGCCCGCTGTACTAATCGGGGGTGCGGTATAGTTAAATCTTGGGTTTTCATAATCTTGTTGTTAAAGAAAAGGATATCTATGTCGATGAGGCGGGGTGAATTTTTTTGCCCGCTCGGTCTCCGGCCCATTTTGTTTTCTATAGCTTTGGCCAGGTGAAGGAGTTCTCCGGGATTGAGATTGGTTGTAACCTGGCAAACCAGGTTAAGAAAAAGGGGCTGTTCTTTATAGCCTACTGGCTCGGTCTCATAAATATCTGAAACTCTTTTCAGCTTTATCTGTTGAGAAAGCAGCGATAACGCCTGAATCAGGTTTTTCTGTCGCTCCCCCAAATTTGAGCCAAGGCAAAGGTAAGCAGTAGCCAATTTATGGCCAACCTCTAATAATAGCATCACTCATTTTGCAAACGCGTGTTGTCTGTTTGACATCGTGTGTGCGGACAATGTCAGCCCCCTTGGCGATACCAATGGCTATAGTGGCCATCGTTCCTTCCAACCGTTGGTCAGGAGGCAAATTGAGCACACGGCCTATTATTGACTTTCTCGAACTAGCTAAGAGGATAGGCCTATGTAATACTCTGAGTTCTTCCAGTCGCCGCATAATCTCCAGATTTTGCTCCTGTGTCTTGCCAAAGCCGAGGCCAGGGTCGATGATGATATTCTCCCGGGGCACTCCCACTGCCAGAGCTTGCTCTATGCTCTGTTGTAAATTGGAGATGACCACGGAAATGATATCGGGGAAGGTGACATTGTGCTGGGGAGAAACATCGCGCTGGTTGCTCACTAAAATAAGCGGCACCTGTCTCTCAGCCGCTAGCTTAGCTAGTCTCGGCTCCTGTTTCAATCCCCAGACATCATTTATGATACAAGCACCAGCATCTAAAGCCTGTTGAGCTACTGCCAGCTTGTAACTATCTATGCTCAGCGGCAGTGGTATCTCTTCAGTTAGCCTTTCCAGGACAGGAATTACTCGATGTAATTCCTCATCAATTGAAATAGGGGTTGAGCCAGGGCGTGTGGATTCGCCGCCAACATCGATTATATCCGCTCCCTCGGCAGCCATGTGCCTGGCTCTGGCTACAGCGGCATCGATGTTGTTTCCTAACCCGTCGCCGGCGAAGGAATCGGGAGAGGCATTAATGATTCCCATAATGTAAGTTCGCTCTCCCCAGTGAAAAGTTGTCCTGCCGCAGTGAGTATCACCAAGTTCTTCGTGTTTGCCATTGTTGTGACGGGACATATTATTGATTATAGCAGAGTAAGCTATTAAAATAGCAATGTAAACAAGCGATAAGGGAGGAGGTTATGGAAATTGAGGAGAAACTAGCCCAATTAAGCCAATTCAGAAGGGAGGCCAAGGTGGGGGGGGGACCTAAGCGTATTGAAGCGCAGCACGCCAAGGGGAAATTAACTGCCAGAGAGCGAATCAAGCTTCTGTTTGACGCTGGAACTTTTGCTGAAATTGACCCTTTTGTTATTCATCGCTGTAGTGATTTTGGCATGGCGGAGCAGAAGTCTCTGGGTGATGCGGTGGTCGTTGGCTATGGCAGGGTGAATAACAGGCTCACCTTCGCCTTTTCTCAGGATTTCACCGTCTATGGTGGCTCATTATCAGAGGTAGCCTCTCAGAAGATTTGCAAGGTAATGGATTTAGCCGCGAAGAGTGGTGCTCCTTTCGTTGCTGTGTTGGATTCTGGAGGGGCACGTATTCAGGAAGGGATTGATAGCCTCAACGGCTATGGTGAGATTTTTACCCGGAATACTTTATATTCGGGGGTTATTCCTCAAATTTCAGTGATAGTTGGACCTACTGCTGGCGGTGCTGTTTATTCTCCGGCTATCACTGACTTTGTTTTCATGGTTAAGGGCTTGGGGCAAAGTTACATCACCGGCCCTGAGGTGGTTAAAGCGGTAACAGGGGAAGAGGTTAGTCTGGAGGAGTTAGGCGGTGCCGTAGTGAATGCCACCAAGAGTGGCAATTGCCACTTTGTATATGAAACTGAGGAGGAGTGTTTCCAGGGCGTACGCAGATTATTGAGCTTCCTGCCTCAAAATTGTAGGGAAAAACCAGCTTGCCTGGATGCCAGTGATGCCCCTAACCGCGCTGATGAGGAGTTGCTTAACATCGTTCCTGTTAGTTCTGCTCAGCCATATGATATGAAGCAGATTATTACCAGGGTGGTGGATAATGGTGATTTTATGGAAGTTCACCAGAGATTTGCCGGCAATTTTATTGTGGGTTTTGCTCGCCTGGGTGGGGGGAGCGTGGGTATTCTGGCTCAGCAGCCTATGTATCTGGCAGGGGTATTAGATATAGATGCCAGCGATAAAGGGGCCAGATTTGTCCGCTTTTGCGATTGTTTCAATATCCCCCTGGTTACCTTTGTTGATGTTCCGGGGTATATGCCGGGAACCAGCCAGGAATTCAGGGGGATTATTAGACATGGGGCAAAGCTTCTTTTTGCCTATGCTGAGGCTACTGTGCCAAAGGTGAGCGTAATCATTCGCAAGGCCTATGGGGGAGCTTATATCGCTATGAGTAGCAAAAGTCTAAGGGGAGACATTAACTATGCTTGGCCTACGGCGGAAATTGCTGTGATGGGTCCTGAGGGAGCAGTTAATATTATCTATCGTAATGAAATCAAGAAGTCATCAAACCCGGAGGAGATGAGGCAGAGGCTAATTCAAGAATACCGGGACAAATTTGCCAATCCTTATGTAGCTGCAGCCCGAGGCTATGTTGACGATGTGATTGACCCTCGGGAAACACGCCCTAAGCTAATTACGGCGTTACAAATGCTGCACGACAAGCAGGCTTCCAATCCGGCTAAAAAACATGGTAATATTCCCCTTTAATCTGCCTCTGCATCGGCGACTGAACAGAGACTCAGGAATGTTAAAAATGACTTATACGGCGGGAAAGCCTCATAGGTGAGAAATTAAAGCTGATTGGCTGTTTTGCAACAAACCTCACCTTTATCAGGTTAATTTTACTATACAGAGCTGAATGAAAAACTAGAGAGGATATAAGTGTAATGCGTAGCAAAGTTTCTATTATTGGTGCTGGGATGGTGGGTGGAACTTGCGCCCAAAGGATTGCCGAAAGAGGGTATGCTGACGTTGTGTTACTGGATATTATTGATGGGCTACCCCAGGGTAAAGCACTGGATATACTGGAATCTGGGCCTATTGTTGGATTTGATTCTAAGGTTGTAGGGACCAATGATTATAAAGATACAGCAGATTCCGACGTTGTAGTTATCACTTCGGGAGTACCCCGAAAGACTGGGATGAGCCGGGATGAGCTCCTGCTCACCAATATGAAAATAATCCGGGAGGTTAGCTTAAAGGTAATTCAATATTCGCCCAACTGCATTATTATCATGGTGGCTAATCCCTTGGATGCTATGGTGCAACTGGCGCTTCATGAGACTAAATTTTCTCGAACCAGGCTCTTCGGGCAATCTGGCATTTTGGATACTGCCAGGTTCAGGACTTTTGTCGCTCAGGAACTCGGTGTCTCTGTAGGGGATGTGTCTGCCTGTGTCCTGGGGCGACATGGCGCTGCGATGCTGCCATTGCCAAGATTTTGCAATGTTGCTGGCGTTCCCCTCACTGAGCTTTTATCGCAGGAGAAGATTAATGGCATAATCCAGCGTACAGTGAAGGGTGGGGCGGAGATAGTGGGCTTGATGAAAGTAAGTAGCGCGTTTTATGCGCCCTCAGCGGCAGTTGCGCAAATGGTGGAGGCCATAATCCTGGATAAAAAGCAGATATTGCCCTGTGCTACCTACCTGGAGGGGGAATATGGTATCAGTGGGGTAGTGGTGGGGGTTCCAGTCAAATTGGGCAAGGGTGGCATTGAGCAAATAATAGAGTTGAAGCTGACTCCTGAAGAAAATGCCGCCTTGAAGAGGGCAGCAAACGAAGTGCGAGAGCTAGTCAGCGTTATGAAGCTGGATAATCCTGAGGGGAAGTGAGGGAGATTCAAGTTAGTGGCATCCGTGATGCCGAGTTTTGTTTAATGGGGGTAATATGAATTTAACTGGCAACAAAAATGCAGTGAAAATCACAGACGTTAGCTTTCGTGACGGCCACCAATCCTTATTGGCTACCCGAGTGCGGACTAAGGATTTGGAAGCCATTGCCCCTGAGATGGATAAGGCTGGTTTCTGGTCTATGGAAGTCTGGGGAGGAGCTACCTTCGATGTTATGACTCGCTTTCTGAATGAAGACCCCTGGGAGAGGGTGCGCATTCTGAAGAAGCTGATGCCTCATACACCACTCCAGATGTTGCTTCGGGGGCAGAACCTGGTTGGCTACCGACATTATGCTGATGATGTGGTTACTGCTTTTGTGCACCACGCTGCTGATTGTGGCATTGATGTTTTCCGCGTTTTTGATGCTGTTAATGATGAACGCAATTTTGAGGCTGCCTTTAAAGCTATCAAAGACCGTGATAAGCATATTCAAGGGACAGTGTGCTATTCACTCACTGAGCGGAAGCTGGGTGGGCCTATTTACAACATTGATTACTATGTCGATAAGGCTGTTGCCATTCAAGATATGGGGGTGGATAGCCTGTGTATTAAGGATATGGCTGGTCTTCTTGCCCCCGATGATGCTTATGACTTAATTAAAGCTCTGAAGCAAGCTCTGAAGATACCTGTAAGCCTCCACTGTCATTTTACCAGCGGCATGGCAGGCATGAGCTATCTGAAAGCCATCGAAGCCGGCGTAGATATCATTGATACCGACCTTGCCCCTTTCGCTCTGCGCACGGCTCATCCGGCGATAGAACCAATAGTGGTAGCACTTCAGGGGACATCGCGAGATACAGGGCTTAGTTTAGAACAACTTTCTAAACTGGGCGGATATTTTGAATCCATCGCTCCTAAATACCGTGACTTTTTAGCTACAACGAGGATGTCGGTGATTGATACAGGGGTATTGTGGCATCAGATACCGGGCGGTATGTTTTCCAATATGGTGGCTCAGTTAAGGGAAGCCGATGCTCTTGATCGGTTACCTGAAGTTTATGCTGAGCTGCCAAAAACACGGAAGGAATTGGGCTATCCACCCCTGGTTACACCTACCAGCCAGATTGTGGGCACCCAGGCAATTAACAATGTCCTTTTCGGCAGGTATAAAGTTATCTCTCAGCAGGTTAAGGACTATGTTTATGGTCTTTACGGTAAGCCGCCAGCCCCTGTTGACTCCAGGGTGCAGAAACTGGTTCTCAAGGGCTATGAGAAAGGCGAGGAGCCAATCACCTGCCGCCCTGCTGATGTATTACAACCTGAGTTAGACAAAGCTAAAGAGGCGACTAAAGACATCGCCAGGGATATAGGAGATGTTCTTATTTATGCTCTTTATCCTACTACTGGAATGCGTTTCCTCAGGTGGAAATATGGTTTAGAGGAGCCACCCCCGGAGGCGAAGGAGAAAACTCTGGAGGATATGAAACGGGAGGATGACCTCATAGCTAAAGCTAAATCTGGGGGGTTAGTTGAGAGGTCAGAGGCGAATATGCCACCTGCGGTAGTGGCGGGCATAGCTTTTGACGTTGCTGGGAACTCTCCTGTTGCTGCTCCGCCTGCAGTGACTGAAGCACCGACAAAGACTGGGGGGACTCCCCTGGTGGCACCAATGCCGGGCACAATTATACGGTACTTAGTTGGCGAAGGGGACGAGGTTAAAGCTGGTGATGGTATGCTTGTCCTGGAGGCAATGAAAATGGAAAATGTTCTGCCTGCTCCCGAAGGCGGCAAGATTAGGACCATAAATTTTAAAGCTGGTGATAGAGTAAATACAAATGATATACTGGCAATGATTGCTTAGTTAGATGAGTAAGACGCTAGCGGAGAAAATTTTAGCTGATAAGTCAAAAACTGATGCCAGAAGTGGCGATATTGTCATTGCTAAAGTGGACTTAGCCTTTCTCCAGGATACTGCTGGACCTTTAGCTGTAAGGCAATTCAGGGAGAGTGGCTTCCGAAATGTAGCTCAGCCACAGAGGTCAGTAATTTTCCTTGACCATGCTGCTCCTAGTCCTGCCAGGCAGCTTTCTAATGACCATATGCTTTTGCGTCGTTTTGCTAAGGAGAGCGGATGCCACATTTATGAGGTTGGCGATGGAGTATGCCATCAGTTAGTAGCGGAACGCTTTGCCAGGCCAGGGGATATCATTGTTGGCTCTGACTCCCATACTGTTACCGCTGGTGCCCTGGGTGCTTTTGCTACCGGGATGGGTTCCAGCGATGTAGCGGTAGCTTTGGCCTTGGGCAAGACCTGGTTTCGTGTACCTGAGAGTTTTTTCCTTAATCTTAAAGGAGCTCTTCCTAAAGGAGTTTATGCCAAAGACTTGATTTTATATCTCATAGGCCAAATTGGAGCTGATGGTGCTACTTATAAGGCTTTGGAATTTGGTGGTGAGGCTCTCAGGCACATGACTATGTCACAACGCCTGACTATAGCTAATATGGCTGTGGAGGCTGGGGCTAAGGTTGGGTTATTTCCCAGTGATAGGGTCACTCAAGAATTTTTGCTAACCCAGGGTAGGGGGGAGGATTACAGACCACTTTATCCTGATGACGATGCTGATTACGAGAAAGCCATATCAGTGGACTTAAGTCAGCTTGAGCCGATGATCTCTTTTCCGCATACTGTGGACAATGTTTTTCCGGTTAGCAAAGCCAGAGGGACCAAAGTTCAGCAGGTATTCATTGGCACCTGCACTAATGCCCGTCTTGAGGATTTAGCTATAGCTGCCAGCATTATACAGGGTAGAAAGAGGCATCCTGATGTCAGATTGTTGGTAGCGCCTGCTTCAAGGACAGTACTGGAGCAAGCCATAGACAATGGCTATATCAGGAGTCTGGTTCAAGCTGGAGCGGTTATCCTGCCCCCGGGTTGCGCTGCCTGCCTTGGTCTTCACCAGGGGGTGTTGGGGGATGGCGAAGTTTGCCTTTCCACTGCTAACCGTAATTTCAAGGGGAGGATGGGCAATCCTGAGGCTATGATATACTTAGCCAGTCCGGCTACGGCTGCTGCGTCAGCTATAACAGGTGAAATCACCGATCCTAGGGAGGTTATGTAAGTGGCTGGCATAATACTCAGAGGCAAAGCTATCAAGTTGGGTGATAATATCTCTACGGATGATATCATTCCTGGCCGGTTTGCCCATTTAAGGAGCAACTTGCCTGAGCTGGCTAAGCATGTCTTTGAGGATGCCCTCCCGGCATTCACCTCCAGGGCGAAGCCGGGTGACTTTGTGGTGGCGGGCAAAAACTTTGGTTTGGGTTCCAGCAGGGAGCATGCTCCGGTAGTAATCAAGATGGCAGGAATAAGTGCTATCTTAGCTAAGTCAGTGGCTCGTATTTTCTTTAGAAACGCTATAAATCAGGGAATGGCTGTCTTGTTGTGTGACAGTGATAAAATCGGTGATGGCGATGAACTGGAGATAAATCTGACTGACAGTGTAGTCACCGACCTGACCTCTGGCACTAAGCTGACTTGTGGCAGTATGCCACCACTGATGTCTGCTATTCTGAAAGAAGGCGGGCTTATCCCTTACATACAAGAACACAAGGACTTTATCGTAGAGGAGCACTAAACACTGATATCTGACCCCTGAAGATTTAGGAATTTGGATTTTGAGTTTGTTTAGAGTTTATAAATTAGAACTTAGGATTTTTCCGTATGGTGTATAGGGTAACTTTCATCCCCGGCGATGGTGTAGGTCCTGAAGTAGCTAAGGCAACCCGAAGAGTGTTGGAAGCTACGGGAGTTCAGTTTCAGTGGGATGAGGCTGCCATAGGCGGCAAAGCACAGGAGATGTTTGGCACTCTTATGCCTGAGAGTGCCCTGGAATCGATAAAGAGGAATAAGGTTGCTATTAAAGGGCCGGTGACCACACCCATAGGCAGCGGATTTAGAAGTGTTAATGTGGCTTTGCGTAAGAAATTGGACCTTTATGTTTGCCTCCGCCCCTGCAAAATTTATCCTGGTATCCATACACTGTACAAGAATGTGGACATAGTGGTGGTCAGGGAGAATAGCGAAGGCCTCTATTCAGGCATCGAATTCGCCAAGGATAAACCGGAGACTGCAGAGTTGCTAGAATTCGTCGCTCGAACTACTGGAGATAGAATAAGGAAAGATTCTGCTGTTAGCTTGAAGGTGGCATCTGAAACGGCGAGCAGGCGGATTGTCAGATTTGCTTTTGAATATGCCAGAAAAAATGGCAGGAGAAAGGTGACGGCGGTTCATAAATCCAACATACTCAAATTTACTGATGGGCTTTTCCTGGATACTGCTCGTGCGGTAGCTGAAGAATATAGGGATATAGAGTTTACTGATATGGTTCTGGACGCTACCTGTATGCAACTGGTAAAAAGGCCGCAGCAATTTGATATTATTGTTGCCCCTAATTTCTATGGAGATCTCCTCTCTGACCTTTGTGCCGGGCTGATTGGTGGTTTGGGTGTGGCTCCAGGTGCCAATATAGGGGAGGATATGGCTGTTTTTGAGCCCACTCACGGAAGCGCCCCCAAATATGCTGGAAGAAATAAGGTTAATCCTATGGCGATGATGCTCTCCGGGGTAATGATGCTTCACTATCTGGGAGAAAAGGATAGTGCTGATAGGTTAGAGAGGGCTATTGCTGAAGTCATCGCTGAAGGCAAGAGTGTCACTTATGATTTGAAGCTTGATCGCAATGATAGCACTGCTGTGGGCACCAGCCAGGTAGCTGATGCCGTTATAGAAAAATTAAAGCAATCTAGTAAGTAATTTCGTATTATGGAAGGTCTTACGCTGTTTAAAATTGGCCAATTTATCATTCTCCTCACTTTTGCTGTTTTTATTTCTGATTTTAGGAAAAAGGGAGGGATGGTTCCACTGATAAATGGCAAATTAACCCTTTCTATGAGGTTTTGCTATCCTGTCCTGATTTGTGGTTGTGGATTTGTAATTGCCACCCTGAAATTACTTCTACCCTTGGATTTCGTTGCTCTTACTGTGACACTTCTTGGCACATTTCTTGTGGTGAAAGCCAAAATAGACCTTGGGAAATATCACACCTGGGCCGGGTATCATTTTAAGGCAACGAAACTCGTAACAGAAGGAATTTACACCTTTATCAGGCATCCCATTTATACCGGCGTTTATGTATTCATTCTCGGGGGACTCTTAATCAGTATCCCTAATCTCGGGGTGATTTCAGCTAAAATCCTTTATACGCCTTGGTTTGTGACCTATATTGGGCTGGCAGCATTAGCCTATATGATGGCCTTGATTCCCATAATTGCTTCGCGGGAGACTGCACTTTTGCTGCAGCAGTTTGGGGATGAATTCTTAGAATATCAACAGCAGGTTCATGCCTTTTTGCCTCTGCGCATATTTAAAGGATGAACGCCTCAGAATCCATTTGGCTTTTCTCTATGCCATCAGCGAGGCGTATAAGTTGAGATGGTCTCTTAGCAGCCTGGTTATGAGGAAATGGTTCTTGACAGAGTCCCTGGCAGTCTGGCCCATACTCCTGGCTAGGTCAGGATTCCTCAGTAAGGCAATAATTCTGTCTGCGCAATCCTGTGTGTTACTTGCCAGAAAACCGTTTATCCCATGACGTATCTGGAGTCTGATGCCGCCGCAATCGCCACCGATGACAGGAGTACCCTTCCACATAGCCTCCGCTACAGTCAGGCCAAAGCCTTCTCTAATTGACTTTTGCACCACTATATCTGAAGCTGTCTGAAAGGCATTCACCTCTAGGTCGGTTAGCGCGCTCCAACCAGAAAATATGTGGATATCAGCGTCATCTCCGGCATAATGCTGCACGCTGTGCAACACATCTTGAGCATCTGGGTCGTCCTGTGCTGTTAGCCCTCCTATGAGCGCCAGTTGCAAGTCAGGGATGCTCTGTTTTGCTATACGGTAGGCATCAATGACTCCCCACGGATCCTTCCATCGATCAAAACGAGATACCTGGGTAATGAGTGGTCTGGTTTGGTCTATGTGGCGATGCTGTAGGACTTGCCTGATAGTGGTGATGGGTAAGCTGATGTTCTTGGAAGACAGAGGGTCGATTGCTGGAGCGAAAATACATACATTGGGCCGGCTGAGCCCTTGGAGCACGTATTGCTTCAGGGAGAAGATAACGGTGTGGTAACGGTTCATAAATGGCATTAGGCTATCTCGAACAAATACGTTTGGCTCTGTGGTGTCTATATGGCACTTCCATACCATTTTGCCTGCATCGGGCAAAAAGTCCACAAGAGGCAACACCTGAGGATCGTGAAGTACCCAGACATCAGCGGCGATTGATTCCTTTTTCAGCCGTAGGGCTGCATTCTGATTTTGGCTTAAGTAAGTCCCCATTTCTTCGTCGGTCAAATGGCCTGGATATCCCTGAAGGAAGTGGTGCAATCTCTTGGTTATGGTAGCAAATAAATTATCCAGGGGCATTACGTACCATTTAGCGTCTATTCCCACGCTTCTGGAGAGGGGGATCAGTGAATTCAGAATTTCGGCAATTCCTCCTCCTCGTGGTGTAGCATTTATATGGATGACGCGCAGCCCCTTTAGCGCTGCGGAATATTTTTCTATCTGTGAAAGGATTTCATCAGAAATCAGGCCATTGTAGTCCTCGAGTTGGCGCTTTATTGTTAGAACTTCTTGCACTGGCGGTTCTTTCTAATCCTTAACTTGTTTGTAGCCTGGCTTCCGGCATGTTTATCTTCCCATCTTATTACTATAGATTGTAAACATTTATTCAAAACCCTGTAAATACTGTTTGTGGCAAACTTAAATAGGAACGAGTCGCCTGGCTTTTGCCTCTAAGCCTTCTCATAGTTTTGCCAGATATTTTTGGAAATTCTTTACTTTTGGCGCCTTTTGCCTTTGCCTGGCTTAGCTTTACTGCTAATATTTTCAATTCCACACTCATATTAGATTTGAGTGGTTGTGTGCCGCTGTATTTGAATCGGACAATATTAGCAGATGATCGGGTGAAAATCCAAATGCCCATCAGGTTGTCTCAAACATTACTCCCCTTGTTTGAATATATGCGAATTTGGGAGCTGGCTGCTTCCCTTCGCCAGAGTTATGTGGGGAAAGTTAAACAATATAGGCAGTTACGTGAGCAGGTAACAAAGCAGGCTTTTGTTGCCAGCTTAACAAAACAAGCTATTGTTGGACGAACATGGTTACGTGTTTTTGAGCTCCTTGGCTGTGCCCTCGCGGTATACTTTGGCAGCAAAACCAGGTGCCTCTTTATCTACTTGAATGGCTATTCTGGAGAACGACGCCGGGTTTTCATACTGGTTAACAGTCCCGACCTTCCATCAGCTCTGTTAAAGTTTAAGACCTTTAGCTACAGAGCGCCCCAATTCGGGATCAGCTTTAGTCAGATTCTCAACCACCCGTTGCTGGATTGCTTTATCAATGTGCATAAGGTCGGCGATGAGGTTATCTAACAGATGTTCCTGATCCATCTTGCTAAGAGAACGATATCTTTCTCCAGCTTGTGCGAAGTCATTCGTTATGCTTATCTTCCTGCGAGTGACTTCTCCCTCAAGGCGGTATGCACGCGGCGTGCCCTCCTCAGGAGCCTCTCCAGGCATACCACCGCCGAGACTATTGGGCTCGTAGTTGGTCGGACCACTGAACTGGCCTATCTGCATGGCGCCGTCACGCTGGTTATTGTCTACCGGGACTATGGGACGGTTGACGGGAAGTTGCAGGTAGTTCGCTCCCAGCCGATGGCGCTGAGTATCGGCGTAGGAGAATGTCCGTCCTTGCAGCAACTTGTCTGCCGAAAACTCAATTCCGGGAACAATACTGGCAGGGCAGAAAGCCGCTTGCTCCACTTCAGCGAAGAAGTTCTCCGGGTTACGGTTGAGCACCATTTTACCCACCGGCATCAGGGAAAACTTATCCTCAGGCCACGTCTTCGTAGGGTCAAGTGGGTCAAAATCCTGTTTCAACTCATCAGCGATATCCATCAACTGGATGTTAAGCTCATACTCAACCTCTTCCCCTGTGGCGATAGCATCGTGAAGGTCACGGGTAAGATAATCGGGGTCGACACCGGCCAGGCGGCTTGCTTCATGGCGGTCGAGGTTCTGCACACCCAGTTTGGGTTTCCAGTGGTATTTCACATATACCGCTTTGCCTTCAGCGTTCACCCACACATATGTATTGACGCCAAACCCCTCCTGCATCCGGTAACTCTTCGGCGTGCCGCGGTCGGAAAAAAGCCAGGTAATCATGTGGGTCGATTCCGGCGTCAGAGATATGAAATCCCAAAAGCGGTTATGTGCTGAAGAGGCCGACGGTATATTGGTATCTGGCGCACCCTTGAAGGCATGAACCATATCGGGGAACTTTATGGCATCCCGGATGAAAAACACGGGGAGATTATTTCCGACCAAGTCGTAGTTGCCATCCTCGGTATAGAACTTTACGGCAAAGCCCCGGGGGTCTCGTACCGTATCGGCGGAGCCTCGACCTCCGGTTACGGTGGAAAACCGTACAAACACAGGAGTCTTTTTCACCGGATCCTGAAGAAACTTCGCCTTGGTGTAAGACTTCATGCTCTTGTAAACCTGGAAGTATCCATGGGCTCCTGCCCCTTTGGCATGAACAACCCTTTCGGGAATGCGTTCCCTGTCGAAATGAGCCATCTTCTCAATAAATTGGACATCCTGTAACAGTACCGGGCCGCGTTCGCCAACGGTCAAGGAATTCTGGTTATCGGTAACGGGTACGCCCTGGTTCGTTGTAAGGTGTCTTTTTTTCATGATACCTCCTCCTCGCCTATTCGGTAGTGAAGTGCTTTTTGTTTGCCACGTACACCCCTCAGCTTCTACTCTTAAGATAATTTTAGGTGCTGGTAACGAAATTGTCAACGCCACACACATGCAGCTACGACACTCGATGGAAGTAATGTCAAGAAGGAGTAGGATAACACTCCGCTAGATTGCGCAACCCAAGCTCGCTGAACAAAATGAGTTTTCGTGCAATCGTATAATCCGAAGCTAGTATGAAATAAGACGTTCAGTTTGATGTAGCAATGCGGAATACTATTTGAGTAAAAAAGGACTGCCTCCGCTCAATGGTTCGAGTACCGAAAGGCCCACCATAGGTAATATTATTACCCTAAATAAGCCTCTGGTTGACTTAATATACATCGGTTTGGTTTCCATGTCAAAGGCACTTACATTACTAAGACTAAGACACCAATTCTTGTAAGAACGGTATGAAGTCATCTGCCGTGAAATCCTTTATAGTAACGGTGTGAATATCCATGACTTGACGCCAGTGCATGATAAGGTCATGCACAAGAGTCTGAGCATCGTTCACCCCAAACGGCTGATAAGGGTGTTGTGTGCCAATAAGTGCGTGGTCCCTTGTTTCACAAGTCTTCCAACTCCCGTACATCTTGCCTTGCTCTAATAGCAGTATGAAGTTGATGCCTTGTCGAAATTCTATTCTGTATTCTATTCTGTATGACAGACGCAGGCAAACAGCTCCGATGATACCTTTTTCTTCAATTAGGTTTTTGTCATTCTTATTATATTTATCAAGCATCTCCTTTAGATATAGCATATCTAAGCTTAAACGTCTTTCATAGTATACATATTCAATCTGTCGTGAAGGTGGGTGTATTCCCGTTCCAATAACCTTTTTTTCTATTTGTTTAACCTGTATTTTTCCATTTATTTCATTCACTAGACCGTCTAATGTGCCCTCAAGTTCTTGAAAACCATATATAAATTTCTGTTTTTGTTCGTTTTCTCTCTCCTGTTTTAGCTTCTCTGCTTGTGCCTTTTCGCTTTCACGGTCAAACTTTTGTCTTGCGATATTAACTAATGAGTCTGGTACTCTAGCAGGTTGTTTGCCTGCACTACTAACTGATGATAGAACTTGAATTACTTCACCCGCAGACTGGTATCTTTTTGATGGTTCTTTTTCCATCATCCTTCGAATCATACCATCAATTACGTATCCAATCTGAGGATTCTTGTCTAGTGCATGTGGAGGCAGAGTAAACCTGTGTTGTTGACTCCAAGTGAGCCAATTCCCTGCCTCAAACGGTCTCTCTAAAGTGATAAGTTCGTAAAACATTATACCCAATGAGTAAATATCCGTTTGGGTGCTTTGGTGTCCTAATTCCCAGGTTTCAGGAGCCATGTACGGGTAAGTGCCTTCCCCTTTATAGGTCTGAGTACGAGTCACCTCATCTATATACTTAGAAAGACCAAAGTCGCTTATCTTGAGCGTTTCTCCCACAAAAAGACAATTCTCAGGTTTGAGGTCTCTATGTATCAAGACCTCATTCACTGCGGATAATCCTGAAGCTAGTTGATACATCCAGCTAATCAATAATTCAATTGGAAATAGTCCACCGCTTTTCTTACGTCCTCCAATTTTCTTCCGTAGGTCACCGTTGGCTAAGTAATCCATTACAATGTAATGGATTACAGAACCGTCAATCTTAGCTTTTCCGTATTCGTAGTATCTTGCAACATTCTGATGCTCGATTTTTCTAGCAGCATCAGCTTCCCTTTCAAGCATGAGTTCATTGCTCGATACCTTAACGGCTTTCATTATGTTATCGCTTAGGTCAAGCACGCTGTAAACTTCGCCATTCATACCATTTCCGATGAAACGTTCTACTTCATACTGAGCCGAGCTGGATTGCCCCTCCAATTTTGTGCCTATACGAAGCAACATATTATTTAGCCCTCTCCTAAATCATTTTTTGGTTAACAATGTTATTTAAGTTTATTATAGCCTATTCTAGGATTTTTCTGTTTCATGCTACGCCACGTGCTAGACTTCACACAATATTGCCTTGACATCGACTATTGCAGGGGATGGAATTTGGACTGAGCCCCTGAGCATGGACGCAATGGGTTAGGAACAGCTGCTGCACCGCCGGAATCAGGCCTTTCTTCTCAAATAGGAGTTCGGGAACTGTCCCCCAAGGTCCACCATGTAGTAATTAGGTAACAAATGTCAGTTTTGTTTAGCCTTGGTTTCGCGTCACGGAAGTCGATTTTCATCGCTGCACAAACCGCTAGATCGCGCAGTAGTCAATACTGAATTTAGGCATTCGTCAGGCTATGATGCCAACAGTCTGCTATTTGTGGATAATGTATCGGCTTGACAAAGAGAGTGTGCCTCCATAAAGTATCGATTAGCTAATACTAAATTATTGCGGAGGCTTCTAATGAAAGCATGTGAAGGTCAACTCGGCCGGGTATTCGTGATTCGGCTCGAAGACCATGACGTTATACCCACTTGCATCGAAACTTTTGCTGAGGAGAAGAAGATTTCAGTAGGACAGGTTCTTGTGATAGGGGGCATTGGGAGTGGTCAGGTGGTGGTTGGCCCGCGGGATTCAGATGAAATGCCACCCGAACCTATGCTGCTACCTGTTGATGGAGCACATGAGGTAGTTGGTGTGGGAATAATCGCACCTGATGAGAAAGGTAAACCTGTACTGCACATACATGCTGCACTAGGAAGAGCAGGGAAAACGACCACAGGCTGCCTACGACCTGGTGTGAATACCTGGATAGTGGGAGAGGTGATTATCTGTGAAATAGTTGGAACAAATGCGGCTCGTGTTTTGGATAAGGATACTGGTTTTGAGCTTCTGCAAACGAGTCGAACCTGAATATGCTTCTATCACAACGGCATCTTCTCAATAAAGGATGAGCAACAATTCGTCAAATTGTGCAACAGGTGGCAGTACAAGGCTGTGGAGGGCACACTATAACGGCACAATATGTGGTCAGCGGTTTGTGATAAAGAGAAAGGTGAGCAGGGCGGCGATGCTCTTGGCATCGCAGATTTCGCCTGAGGCGATAAGCTGAGGAATCTCGCTTTGGGGCACCCTGACAATCTCAATACTTTCAGTATCCTCAGCCACCAATCGGCTAGGCACAAGGTCGGTAGCCAGGTAGCAATGCAGATATTCTGTGCCATAGCCAGGAATAGAGTAAAACCCGCCCAGTTTCTTTTTTTTCTTGGGCAGGTAGCCGATTTCCTCCTGTAGTTCGCGGCGGACGCAATCAACAGGTTCCTCACCGGGGTCAATGCCGCCAGCGGGTATTTCCAAAAGGTATTTGCCCACTGGATAGCGAAACTGGCGTTCCAGCAGAACATTATTCTGGTCATCGAGGACTACTACAGCAACGCAATCGCTGTGTTCCACCACCTCTCTGATGGCTTTATTGCCGCTGGGTTTCTCTACAGTGTCCACATGTAAATTTACTGCCCGGCCATGATAAATGTGCTGGGTAGATAGTTCTTTCTCTGGTGGCATAATTTCCTCCGTTGGGTCGAGATTACTTCGCTCGCAACGACATCAAATGTGGCGGATGAGGGCCACTTCGTTACAGTCGGGAAACTTGGGGCAGCGATAGCACTCTATCCATACCTTGCGTGGCAGTTCCATTTTGTCAACCAACTGGAAGCCATGCTTCTCAAACAGGGCTGGTTTATAAGTGAGGCAAAAAACGGTGGGGATGGCTAAATTTTTAGCATCATCAAGGCAAGCTTGAATCAGCAGGGAGCCAACCCCCTTTTTCTGCATACTTTCGTCGACGGCCAAAGACCTGATTTCGGCCAAATCAAGCCAGTTAACATGCAGGGCTGCGCAAGCGGTGACCTGCTCATTGTCCCTGACCACGAAGTAATCCCTGACATTCTCGTATATATCACTCAGGGCGCGGGGCAGCATCTCACCTTTGTCGGCAAAGTGATTCACCATCTGATGTATGGCGGCAGCATCGCTTACCCTTGCCCTGTCAACCTTCATGGTACCTCCTTCCATCGCAGTTTCTGCCATAGAGAGCCGTAGAAATAGGCTGGTGGGTGGATTCTGAGGAAGTGGGCTGTATGAGGGCTGAGTTTTACCATAACATCTTGATTGGGTGGTAAGGGTAAATTAACTTGCCCGTCAAGGCTAAGCACAGCCTTATCCTCGGCATCGATTTTAAGTTTTACCCTGCTTTGGGGCGATAGAATCAAGGCATGGTTCAAGCCGAGGTGACATGATATCGGCTGGAGAACAATCTCCTTAGATTGTGGGTGGAGGATTGGCCCCCCGGCTGCCAGGGAATAGCCAGTACTACCTGTTGCCGTAGCTATTATAATTCCGTCAGCCCTGCAGGTAGCTAACATGGCACCATCAATTTCGGCTTTTATGTTGACCAGGCGAACAGTAGTGCTTCGCACTACCACATCATTCAAGGCGTGGAAGCTTCTATCGTTAAGATGAGCTTCAAGCATAGCTCTCTCCTCGAGCCAGCCACTGCCTTCGAGCAAATCGGTTAGCTTTGTCACTATCTCATCGGCATTCAGCTCGGTGATAAATCCAAGCTTGCCCAAATTTACCCCTAGAATGGGCACTGTTGAAGGGATTACAATTCGGGCGACCTTGAGGATTGTACCATCTCCGCCAATGCTGAAAATTAAATCTGAGCCAGGTACTTGAGATTTGGCTTTATCCTCATCCACAGTCGAATATTGCCAGGAGGAAACTCCCCGGGCAGATAGCAATGCTTCCAGCCTGTTGGCTAAATCTCGGGCTTTTTCTCGTTGAGGATGATATAAAATGCCAACTCGCTTTGCCGGCGAGGCAGGTCTAACATCATCGGGATTTGTTTTTTTTAGCATATCCGTGGTAGTAGTTCCCCTGAAAGCATACCGATAATGCGGGAGGGACCCAGCTTTGTCTTCATTATCACCCTGCCAGGGCGGTTATTGGTTACCTCGCCAATAATGGCTGCGTCCCTGCCATAGCCATTTTGCCTCATTTGAGCCAAAACTTTATCAGCATCATCAGGCTTGACTATGGCTACCAGTTTACCCTCATTGGCGACGTAAATAGGGTCAAAGCCCAGAAGCTCGCAGGCGGCCCTGACTCCTTCCTTTACCGGTATCTTATCTTCCTCTATCACGATGCTTACACGGGATTGCCGGGCAAATTCGTTAAGCGTGGTGGCCAACCCGCCTCTGGTAGGGTCACGCAAGCAATGGATATTGGCCGAAGTTTCCAGCATTTGAGCCACTAATTTATTCAGTGGAGCACAATCGCTTTCCACAGGCACCTCGAATTTCAATCCCTCTCGTTGAGTCATTATAGCTATGCCGTGGTCGCCAATGGTACCGCTCAGGATAACTTTATCGCCAGTCTGGGCATTTGCTCCTGAAATGTCAATTCCAGGAGGGATTATTCCTATTCCCGAGGTATTGATAAATAGCTTGTCGGCTTGTCCCTGGTTTACCACCTTGGTATCGCCGGTGATTATTTTTACTCCAGCCTCTTCAGTGGCTGCCTTTATTGACCGGACTAAGCAATCGAGTTCACTCAGGGAGAAGCCTTCTTCTACAATTATAGACAAGCTTAAATATAGAGGCTTAGCTCCACTCATAGATAGGTCATTAACTGTGCCGCAAACAGCTAGCTTGCCTATATCTCCACCAGGAAAGAAGATAGGGTTCACCACATAGCTGTCAGTGGTAAAGGCGAGGTGCCCGTTAATTTGAAAAGTAGCTGAGTCATCCAGTTTGTCCAGCATAGGATTAGTCAGCGAAGGAAGGAAGTTTTCCTCCACTAACTCGTGGCTTAACTTGCCGCCGCTGCCATGGGCCAAAAGGACGGTGTTACTCATGTTCTGCTCCATATTGATGATAAGCAGCGCAAGCGCCTTCGCTAGAAACCATGCAGGGGCCTATAGGTTTCTCGGGAGTACAGGCTGTGCCGAAGAGCTTACATTGGGGTGGTGTAGCCACGCCGCGAAGTACATCTCCGCAGCGACACCCTTTATGTTCTCTCACTGGCTTTAAGCTTGTTTGGAAAGCTTTGTCAGCATCAAAATGCTCATATTTCTGGTTAAGTTTTAAGCCACTTTGGGGCACAATGCCAATCCCTCGCCAGTTAGCTCCATTAGTTTCAAAAACTTCCTGCATCAATTGTAACGCTTTCTTATTACCTTCTGGTTTTACTCCACGCCGGTAAGCTATTTCTACCTTTGGCTGGTTCCTTTCAATTTGCTCCACCAGTTTAGCTATACACAACAGAATATCTACGGGTTCAAAGCCTGAGACAACACAGGCAACCCCATAGCTTCTGGGAATAAATTCGTAGGGATAAGAGCCAATTATAACACTGACGTGTCCCGGGCAGACAATGCCGTCTAGTTTTAACTCACCCATTTCCAGCAGTGCCTTCATTACTGGCGGAGTTAACTTGAGCATGGACAGGACATAGAAATTTTCTATCCCTTCTCGCTGTGCCTTAATTATAGAAGCTGCTATGGTTGGTGCTGTGGTCTCAAAGCCAATGCCGATAAAGATAACCGACCGCTTTGGGTTATCTTTAGCTATGTCTACAGCATCCATAGTGGAGTAGACAACTCGCACATCGGCTCCCTCGGCTTTTGCTTGCTGTAAGGTGGAGTAGCTGCCAGGAACTCTTATCATATCTCCGAAGCTAGTAATGATAACTCCAGGTAAGTGAGCCATAGCAATGGCTTTGTCCAGGTCGGCATTTGCCGTAACGCATACCGGGCAGCCTGGTCCTGACCTCATCTCCACTGTCGCAGGCACCAGTTGGCGAATTCCGTATCTCATTATGGCATGGGTATGCCCGCCACAGAATTCCATTAACCTGCTTGGCTTAGTAGAGTGGCTAGCGATTCTGGTTGCTAACCTTCTAGCTAGCTCGCTATTTTGGTACTCGTCTATGAACTTCAATGTGGCTTACTATTTCTTCCAGGAGCTTCAGGGTCTCCTCCGCTTCGGCTTCATCTATCACGCCTATGGCATAGCCAGTGTGAAGCAATACATAGTCGCCCACCTTTACCTCTGGGGTGAGCACAATGCCGACCTTTCGCTTCACTCCGCCGATATCTGTTTCGGCTTCATCACCTTCTATGGAAATGACTCTGACTGGTATGGCTAGACACATAACTTTAGGCATTTTAGCCTGAAATTCCCTGTAATACAAGCCTCCGCATTAGTTACCGAGGTCATCATAAATGGCAGGTGCCAGGTGTTGAAGACGATGTCGGAGGGAACTAATGGCAGAGCTATCAAGCATAGGGGTAATAGAAATCCTGTTCAGTTGTAACGCCCATATATCGCTGCCCAGCTTACCGTGATGTGAATCCCGGCTACGCATAATGCGGTAACACTCTTCCTCACTACTGTGCTCCATGTGTATCAAATCACAGTAACTTTGCTCGCTTAGCTCAGTAATCTCTATCCCGCTAATTTCACTTAGAGCTAAGTTAGGCATATTAACATTGAGCAGGATTCTCCCGGGCAAAGTCCCATCTTTAATCCTGGCGGCCAGCAAAGAGGCTAACCTGACCCCAACCCCAAAATTTAAGCCTTCATAGGCGTCCACCGAAAGGGCCAGGGACGAAATACCCTGCAAATAACCCTGGAGAGCAGCACCTACAGTGCCTGATACAAAAACATCGTGGCCTATATTAGGCCCCCGGTTAATGCCAGAAACCACCAGGTTTATCTCCCCTGGAAATAAGGACTTAACAGCTACAATGACGCTATCAGTCGGCGTGCCTTCTACCGAGTAAACCTCTACCCTATCTAACTTCGGCTCCACTTTCTTCACTTTGATAGCTCGATGAAGGCTAATAGAAGTTCCCGCTCCGCTTTGCTCCTGATGAGGAACCACTGCTACCACCCGTCCTATTCTCTGAAGCTCCTCCACCAATAGCCAAAGCCCTGGGGCATCTATGCCATCATCATTGGTGACCAGTATTTTCATATTTCTTTTTGCCACTTATTGAGCCGCTAACGCAAGGAGACTTTCACACTACCCCAGGCTCCTCAGGCTCCACAAGCTTATCGCCAACATAAAGGTCATAATTATATCCAATCATGCCAGGCTGTACCTTTACCACACAAGAAACACCAGATAGGTCGAAGTAAACTTCTGGGTGGGGAACAAAAAGCCCCAGAGAGAAGGACTTAGCCGGGAACATCCCCACCCGCTCCCCATCAACCTCCACTATCCCTATTGCCAACCAGGGTTTGCGCTTAACGTGCACACTATGGCTACGGCCACGAACAGTCACCGCCCATGATTTTCCCGACCTGAATTTAAACATTGCTTACTCCTTTCTTAATCATTCTCAATATTTTGCTTTCTCAGACAAGTTCTGTCAAGCACAACCGCTTTATTTGACAGAACGAAGTTTTCCCTGATAGACTTAGCTTTGAAAGGTTCCCATAACTGGCCCCGTGGTGTAGCGGTTTTAACATGCCACCCTGTCACGGTGGAGATCAGGGGTTCGAATCCCCTCGGGGTCGCTTCATATTTGTAACGCAACCTGAGCTTAGCTCACCTCAAAAAACACTGAACTGCTACCGACGCCGCCTTCGAAATAGGGAAAGAAGCCACATCATGGCCAGCACGCTGAAGAAGGGAGATATGTGAATTCCAGTGCTTCCACCACTCTTAGTAACAGTGATGGGGGTTTTATCAGGCGGCTCCACCGCAGTTATGGCCTCATCCTCAACTTCGTAAATCCCCAGTTCCTTTCCTATATACCTCTCTGGCATCCAACCCAGAGGGTTATTACCACCGGTAGCTTCAGCCCACACCCAACCAAGCTCACCATTGACAGACAAAGTGCGATTAGCTTTTTTGTACCCTGGTAGATATACCAGGGCGGCAGTGTGGTCAGGCGCCAACACTATAGCCGAACGAAAGCCGGCCCCTTTATACATAACAGCCAGCAGAACAGCATAATCCTCGCAATCGCCGTAGGCCGAGCCTTCATCCTCGATACTAGCTGCCACCTCATCAGCATTCTGGGCAAACTCCTGAAAACCAAACTGGTCGGCATCTGAGGTATATCTAACCTTGTCACGGCCGAAGGCAAAAATCTTCTCCGCTCTTTGATGAATATCAGGGTAATCTGTGGGAAATTGCTGGCCAATCCGATAAGCTCTGTCAGCATTCCCCCCCAGGCTCTCGCCAACAATGATAGGACAAAATTCCGTTTCAGAATAAACCTGGAAAAAACCATCCTCACCAGCAGCATTGGTGCGGCATATGTCCCAATCATCATAAATCTCGCCACCTTCTTTATAGAAATTCGTTGACGATATCGCCAGCGCAGAGGCAGGCATTATTACCAGCAAGATTGCCGCCGAAAACAAAATGACCCTCAGGTGTCTGGACATAGCTAATCATAAAGGCATAATCAGGGCACCATGGAGTATCAAACCAAAGAAAATCAGATAACCAAAAACATATATCCCCACTGCAACAGAATTAGTCTCAACGCTGCCAAAAGGTATCTTAGGCGTCAGTTTGTCTATAATACGAAGTAATGCTATGCCCAAAAGAAGACTGATGAAAAAACTGATAGCTATCAAACCCAACCTCCTGGGGTCAATCAGGCTTCCTATAACCCCAGCACCAACCAGGACAGGGCCGGTTACCACCCCATGGATAACTAACCCCACTAAAATTAAGAAGCCAGCCATAAACAAGCCCACTGAAACAGGGTTTTCCCCTATTATCTGCCGCTCATGGATGCCTGGTGTAAGGGCATCTAAAACCCTGATTCCAAGCCAGGCCAACAGGGCACAGATAAACGTCCAGATTATGACTCGCCCCACCCAGAGTAACACAATGACATAAAAAGCACTCATAGAATTCTTCTCCTCAAAATTATCTATATCTTATTCAGTGTTATAAGCCTAACTTAAGCCGAGTCGTATTTGCAAGCTTGCCCTCTGTTTATTGTGAGTATAAGGAGCGGTGCTTGTCCCCAACCTGGGGCTCAGTATCTGTAAGCCCATATTCTTTACCTTCCCGGCAAAAGATGCTAATCTCTTTCCTCAATCAATGAAGGCTCTGGTTCAATGTGATTTTGATGGCACCATTACCGAAGATGACGCCAGCTTCCTTCTGCTGGATACCTTTGCCCGGGGAGATTGGCGACGATTGCTGAGAGACTACAAGGAGCACAGAACATCCGTGGGCCAGTTCAATACCACAGCTTTTGCCCTGGTCAAGGCTGATAAGCCTGCCCTGCTGGAAGCCTTAAAGGGAATGGTCAAGATACGCCCCGGGTTCAATGAGCTGGTGGCTTATTGTTCCCGGAGAAACTTCAGGTTTGTTATTGTGAGCAACGGGCTGGATTTCTACATAAATGCCATATTAAAGGAAATCGGCTTGGAAAACATTGAGGTGCATGCAGCGCAGACTCAGTTCCATCCTGAAGGTATAGAAGTGCAATACATAGGGCCAGATGGCAATCAGTTAGATGATGGCCTTAAGCAGGCCTATATCAAGTTGTTTCTGAGGCAAGGCTACCGGGTGATATACGTTGGCAATGGTGACTCCGATATCTTACCGGCAAAATACGCTCACCACATTCTCGCCCGAGGTGAACTGCTAGCATACTGCAGAGAAAATAATGTTAAATGTAAGCCTTTTACCAAGCTTACTGAGGTTGTTACGGCGTTAGAACTTTTGTAGCTGCTCAGGCTTCTCGCCTGGTGGTGAAGGGAGTATACATTCATATCACTTTTTCATAAGCGGAATTGTATCTAATCAGCCGGAGTTAACTCAAGCAGTGACTAGCTTCTCTTCATTTTGGATGATGATTTTAGGCTTTGGGTTCTGAGGGGGAATTGGTAGCCCCTTTTCTCTTAGTATATTTACATGCTCCATCCTTCCCCACCTTGCCTGATATAGGCAATCCTCGATAGAATGTCCGACCCCCGAAAATCCCTGCAAATCCGGCGAGTAAAATCCAAAGAAATCAGGTTCCTCAGTAGCCTCAATGACCAATGAATATTCCAGTCCAAGCATCGCTCCCTCCTTCTTCTCTTTGACTTTAGAACGTCATTCCTTTAACCCTGCTGCCTTCAATATAGCACGGCAGGTTTCCTGTAGGAACTTCCTTTGAACCGTGATAATCAACTCGGATTAGCTTGTCCCATCCTTATTAAAGTCCAGCATGCTAAATTATTATATGCGAAACTCGCTTCCTCTACAATTCAGAGTACTCGCCACGGCATTAGTGACACATGGTCTCCTCGGCGTCCCATCACAAGAGCAATCCCAGGCAAGCCTGGAACAATGGCCTCAAGCCCTGTGATTGCCACACCACCATACCCCGGTCGGGGACAAGCCCCGACCCTACTTATGCTGTTAAAGAAGATGTGTTCCTTATAGTCCTCTCTCCCCCTCTGTGGGAGAGAGTTAGAATGAAGGGGAAATATTCGGCTCACAACGGCGTTGTTTATACGATACCTTCCCTTGACAAACTAAGCTGAGGTGCTAGTATATAAGCTAGTGAGTCAGGCAAAAGTTGTTGAAGGTGGAGAGACACCAAAAAGGAAGGCAACAAAGAGGGCAAGGAACCAATGCTGGTGTTGCGTGAAGTAGGCACACCAGTATACTTGAAAGTGAAGGAAATAGATATAAAAGATGAGTGAGAAAACTGAGAAAGGAGAAGATAAGGAGGCAAAATAATGAGATTTAATATTGGACTTGCAGTTTATTTTCTTGCGGCTGCTATAGCTTTAGTTCGAACTTTCTGGGGAGTATCTATAGGATTGGGGTTACTATTCGTAGTTCCACTGGTAGCTGGCATTGTACTTACTCTTTATTGGGCTACCCAAGGTTCTAAACAACATCCTGAAAAACGCTAAGTTGACTCTCGACAAGTTCAAGGAGTTGAAGGGGCAGACTTGCAGAGTCGGGATTTGCAATGACGCAATTATAACTCTAGCTCTGAAGCGATGCCCCTCATCGCTTCAAGGCCCAATGTGATGAACTCCTTCAGTTCCAACCCAATTTGCTGGCATTGAGCTACTTGCTCACGGCTAATACCGGCAGCAAATCTCTTCTCCTTGAAGCGCTTCATCACCGATTTGGTGGTCAAACCACTCAATTTGTCAGGGCGAACTAAGGCGGCAGCAGTAATAAGCCCACTCAGGGGGTCGGCACAGAAAAGGGCCCTCTCTAATTTCGTTTCCCGGGGAATGCCGTGGGCTTCATTATGACACAAGATGGCATGGGCTATTTTTTCACTGGCCCCAAGCTCTTGCGCTATGTCAGCTCCCAATTTGCTGTGACTGCTGGCATCATCCCCAACTAACTCTACATCTATATCGTGAAGGAGACCGGTAAATCCCCATTCATCTTCATCTTCTCCCAATTTCCTGGCCAGCGCACACATGATGGCCTCGGTGGCCAACATGTGCCTCACCATATTTTTATCCTGAACATTGACCCGGATGGAATCCAGAACTTCATCTCTATTCAGCTTCTTGCTCATATCAAGACCTTCCCCCATCTCATTAATATATCACACAAGTATCGCCCAGTGTAAGAACTTTCGCTTTGGGCTATTTCTTCAGGAGTACCTGTAGCTATAATGTAGCCACCTTCATCGCCAGCCCCGGGGCCAAGGTCGATAACCCAATCAGCGTTTTTTATTACATCAAGGTGGTGCTCAATAACGATTACTGTATTTCCATAATCTACCAGCCGTTGCAATACCTGCAACAGGCAAGCAACATCCGGGAAGGAAAGGCCTGTAGTGGGCTCATCCAGTATGTAGAGTGTTTTGCCCGTGGAGCGGTGGGATAGTTCAGTAGACAGCTTTACCCGCTGCGCTTCGCCTCCAGAAAGGGTAGGTGCTGGCTGCCCCAGGCAGATATATCCCAGTCCAACATCTCGGAGCGTCTCCAGCTTGCTCTTGACCCTGGGGAAATGGTCAAAAAAAACCACAGCTTCATCCACCGTCATATCCAGAACTTCAGCGATATTCTTTCCCTTAAAACGAATTTCCAACGCCTCACGATTGTAGCGTTTTCCTTTACACACCTCACAAGGAACAGTAACATCAGGCAAAAATTGCATTTCAATTTGGACGTAGCCCGCCCCCTGACAGGCCTCACACCTGCCACCCTTTACATTGAAGGAGAACCGCCCTGGCGGGTAGCCACGCACCCTGGCTTCAGGAACTCGGGAAAAAAGCTCACGGATAGGGGTGAATGTCCCGGTATAAGTAGCCGGATTGCTTCTCGGGGTGCGACCAATTGGCGACTGGTCAATGTTAACCACCTTATCAATATACCTGGTTCCAATAATGCCGTCGCACTTGCCGGGCCTGTCTTTAGCTCGGTAGAAAAGCCTGGCCAGATTTTTATAACAAACTTCGTTAATAAGAGAGCTCTTGCCACTGCCAGAAACGCCAGTGATACAAACAAACTTGCCCAAGGGAATATGAATATCTATGTTCTTCAAGTTGTTTTCCCTAGCTCCTTTAATAATCAGCTCCTTCCCTGAGCCAGGACGACGCTGCTTCGGCAGGGGTATCTGCTTTGCCCCACTAAGATATTGCCCGGTTATTGACTCAGGACAATTCACGATATTCCGCAGTGCCCCAGTGGCAACGACTTCCCCTCCCCGCTTACCAGCCCCAGGACCCATATCAACGATGTAATCCGCAGCTCTCATCATAGCTTCGTCGTGCTCCACAATGATTATAGTGTTGCCCAAGTCCCTCAGGTGTCTCAATGTGGTTATAAGGCGAAAGCCGTCAGCAGGATGCAAGCCCACTGTAGGTTCATCACAAATATAAAGAACTCCAGTGAGCCCACTGCCAATTTGAGTGGCTAAATGAATTCTCTGTGCCTCACCACCGCTCAAGGTCGCTGAAGGGCGGTCTGTAGTTAAATAGCTTAAACCTATATCCCTGAGGAAACCTAAACGGGCATGAATTTCCTTGATAATCTGATTGGCTATGGTGAGCTCCCGAGGGCTAATCTGGCTACTTAGCCCTTCCACCCACTCCAGAGCTTCCGTGACAGACAGAGCGGTAATATCCATAATGTTTTTGCCGACGATAGTGACAGCCAAGGACTCTGGTTTAAGCCTCTTCCCCTGGCATGCTGGACAAGGATGGGACGACATGTAGCGCCCGATATCAGCTCTAATACTATCGGGATCCGTTTCTCGATAGCGGCGCTCCAGATGTGGGATTACGCCCTCAAAATTTGTATAGTACTGCCGCACTTTACCATAGCGGTCTTCATATGTAGCCTGAACCATCTCCCCACCATTGCCATAGAGAATTAAGCGGAGCTGATCCTCAGACAGCTTCTTAACTGGTGCGGATAGAGAAAAATCATAGCGACTGCCCACAGATTGAAGTATACTGCTATACCAGGTGCTCATGGTGCCATTCCTGGCCCAGGGTTGGATAGCCCCCTCAGCCAAACTGAGTTCCCTATCAGGGATAACCAGGTTGGGGTCGATTTCTAATCTGCATCCCAGTCCAGTGCAGGCAGGACAAGCACCATGAGGGCTATTGAAACTAAATGTCCTGGGGGAGATTTCTTCCAGACTAATACCACAATAGACACAGGCAAAATGCTCCGAAAAAAGCAACTCTGAGCTTTGGGATTTTTCCCCTGTCTCCCCGAACGAAGTGAAGGGTCTCTGAGATTCTTCGCTGCGCTCAGAATGATGGTTGCCAATGGAAATAAGCACCACGCCTGACCCCAGTTTCAACGCTGTTTCAATGGAATCAGCAAGCCTGGCGGCGTTTTCATTTTTCTTTACTTGCAGCCGGTCAACCACCGCCTCTATAGTATGCTTTCTGTTCTTATCCAGATGAAACTCCTGTGAGACGTCATAGATTCGCCCATCAACTCGAACCCTAACAAATCCTGCTTTTCGTAAATCCTGAAATATCGTTTGATGCTCGCCCTTACGGCTCCTAATTAGTGGCGCTAGAATCATAACCTGACTCCCCTCGGGTATTTCCTGAACGGCATCTACGATTTGTTGCACCGTCTGGCGGGAAATTTCCCGCCCACATCTGGGACAATGCGGGTGCCCAATACGGGCAAAGAGAAGACGTAAGTAATCATAGATTTCGGTTACAGTGCCCACAGTGGAACGGGGATTATGGGGTGGCCCCTTTTGGTCAATAGAAATGGCTGGGCTAAGGCCTTCGATATAATCAACATCTGGTTTTTGCATCCGTCCCAGGAATTGACGAGCGTAGGCAGACAGAGATTCCACATAGCGCCGTTGACCTTCTGCATATATAGTATCGAAGGCTAAAGAACTTTTGCCTGAGCCAGAAACACCGGTGATAACCACCAGTTTGTTCCTGGGGATAATAACATCTATATCCTTGAGATTATGTTCCCGGGCACCCTTAATAAATATGGCATCTGCCATAGCAACTCCAATTTTAGCACCAGCATCAATGCTTCTCAAAAGAGAAGGCAGAAATGCAGAGAACATCCAACAAACTAGTACGAAGCTCACAGAATAACAGGTGACTCTGGTAATACTCCCCAGCGCACAAAACCCAGCTTGGCTCGCCGTCATAGCCCCTCAATTCTTTCCTTCGCTTGAGGTGAGTGCGATGTAATGAAAATAATGCCCAATTCCTCCGTTACCCGGCCAAGGAGAGGCACAGCAACTCAGCTGCCTCCCTACCAATCATTTTGCCCACCGCTACCTGGTTTAACACTACTAATTTTCTCTGTTCCTTCCTGTTCAATGTCACCCTCTCCTTCATGGTGACATTTTCCCTTAACAGTTAGAGAGGACATTTCTAAAGAGTCTTGACAAAAAACTCAAAAACGCTTGATAGCGTGGGGGGGGTTATATACTATAAGCTAAGATTTTGGGGAAACTAAAATATTACGGACCTGGGGCAGGTGCAAAATTTCATGATTGATATGCTGGCCGGGCGTATTGCTTTCGTTATCGTCACCTTTGGAGGCTTTCTTGGCATCAGCGACAAGTGGTTTGCCCTGCCGTGGGTTGCTTTAACAACCTCGCAATCAGGCCACCAACCAATGCAGCACCAATAACTATTGCCAGATCAAGTATCAGGCTATACTCTTCCATTGTCCTTTTATGAATTCCCGGCGTTATTCATGGTTGATATTATACTATCTCAAACATGGATTTGGTGCATTGGCAATGACATAGGAATAGGGGATTTCAGGTAAACGCCTGTGAGGTAACTAGCCAGTAGTCTTCCGAAAAGCAGATGAAAATCAATCTACGATGACCGAAACTGTTGGTAATGGTGGACTTCATCTCCCGCAGGCAAGAGATAAACCCTCATCCTACGAATTACGCTGCCATCTCCAGCATCGAGACCAACAATTATGCCTTCGCCCAATCGCTGGCACAGCTTTTCCACCAATTGCACCTTTTCTATGGCCGCCGTGCCTATAATTATACGATTCACCCCCTTGTGCAACACTTCCCCCATGGCGAGCCAAAGTAAAGATTAGCCCAGCGAACTTATAGCCAGATTATAACCCAACAAGTCCCCTTTTTGGCAACTTGCGCAACTTCGCACAGCCATGGTCCTACTCAGAGCAATCACAAAACCGAAGTTCACCACTCCCCAAAGGCTTTACCCCAATAAGAATATTAGCTCGGCAAACTTTGGTCATGGCAGGACTAATTTCCTACCAAAACAGGACTTTTGGGTGATTCACAAGCCACTGGAACTCTTCTAGCATTAGACAAGCGTAAAGAGTCATGGAAGGGCTAACTAGCAGAATGTTCAATCAGCCTTCAGTTCAGGGAGGTAGCAAATGAAGCACGCGTGGAAGCTTACGTCCATTATTATTGCTCTCACTCTCCTGCTCAGCTTAGCAGGCTCCGCATCGCCAGCGTTCGCTGATGATGGCCAGGAGGAAAGTTTTGCCTCTGACCGTCTCATAATCCAATTCGACTCCGGCACAAGCTGGAGTGAGATTATTAAGGTACATCAGCAGGTCGGTGGCAAGGTCGTAAAGACCATTCCCCAAATCAACTCCCAGATAGTCACTGTCCCCAAAGGACAGAAGTCCTTCAAGATGTGGGTTTATCGCTTGCATAGCAAAGTGCGTTGTGTTGAGCCTGATTATGTAGCGCAAGTTCTCGATGTCCCCAACGACCCCTACTTCAATGACTCCTACCAATGGGGAATGTTCCAAACCCAGGCTCCGCAAGCTTGGGATATAACCCACGGCAGCTCTGGTATTCGTATTGCCATTCTTGACACCGGCGTTGACAGCAGCCATCCCGATTTAGGAGCTAAAGTAGTAGCCAAGGAGAATTTTACCAGTAGTGATACCGCAGAGCCAGTCAACAATAGCCATGGCACCCACGTTGCTGGCATCGCCGCAGCAATAAGCAATAATGGCATCGGCGTTGCTGGCTTGGGCTACGACTGCAGCCTGATGAATGTGAAAGTGGCCGGTGACGATGGTTACGGTTATTATTCCTGGATAGCACAAGGCATTATCTGGGCCACAGATAACGGGGCTGATGTGATCAATCTGAGCCTCGGTGGCACTAGTCCATCTTCAACGCTGGAGCAGGCGGTGAACTACGCCTGGGATCATGGTGTTGTGGTAGTGGCCGCCGCTGGCAATGATGGCAGCACCTCTCCCCTTTATCCCGCTTACTATGATAAATGCCTGGCAGTCGCCGCCACCAATGACAATGACCAATTGACATCATGGTCGAGCCATGGCAATTGGGTAGATGTTGCCGCTCCTGGCTCAGCTTACTCCACTAAGCCCGACGGTCAATATGGCAATATGGCCGGCACCTCTATGGCCTCCCCTCATGTCGCTGGGCTGGCCGGCCTGGTTTTCTCTGTGGCCGCCGATACCAATGGCAATGGTCGGCTCAATGATGAAGTAAGGGCAACAATAGAAGCGACCTGCGATGATGTTGGAATAGATGTAGCCTATGGCCGCATCAATGCCTACCACGCAGTAGGGGGCTCCTCACCAGCGCCAACTGGCCAGATCTCTGGCACTGTCACCGCTGCCGATAATGGAAAAGCTATATACAGAGCCACAGTCACCGCTGGCACAACATCTGTTACCACAAACTCCAAGGGAAACTACACTATCTCCAATCTCCCTGAGGGAAGCTATACCGTCACCGCCTCAGCTAACGACTATCAAGATGCCTCTCAAACTGTGACCGTAGCTGCCGGCAAGACTTCAACCGCCAATTTCAGCCTTGACCCTATCCCGAAACAAGCACCAGTTTTGAACCCCATCGGAAACAAGACCGTAGATGAGGGTAATTTGTTGCAGTTCACCATATCAGCCTCCGACCCCGATGGAGATACTCTGACCTATTCCGCCAGTAACCTCCCTAAAGCAGCAAGTTTCTCTCCCAGCACTCGAACATTCACCTGGACTCCTGACTACGACCAGGCTGGTATCTATCACAATATCCACTTCGAGGTATCCGATGGCAGCCTGACCGACTCAAAAGATATCACCATCACCGTTAACGACGTGCCATTATTCGGCCAAATCTCCGGCACTGTCACCGCTGCCGATAGTGGAAAAGCCATAAGCGGAGCCACAGTCACCGCTGGCACAACATCTGTTACCACAAATTCCAAGGGAAACTACACTATCTCCAATCTCCCTGAGGGAACCTATACCGTCACCGCCTCAGCTAACGACTATCAAGATGCCTCTCAAACTGTGACCGTATCTGCCGGCAAGACTTCAACTGCCAATTTCAGCCTTGACCCTATCCCGAACCAGGCACCAGTTTTGAACCCCATCGGAAACAAGACCGTAGATGAGGGTAACTTGTTGCAGTTCACCATCTCAGCCTCCGACCCCGATGGAGATACTCTGACCTATTCCGCCAGTAACCTCCCTAAAGCAGCAAGTTTCTCTCCCAGCACTCGAACATTCACCTGGATTCCTGACTACGAGCAGGCTGGTATCTATCACAATATCCACTTCGAAGTATCCGATGGCAGCTTGACCGACTCAAAAGATATCACTATCACTGTTAACGACGTGTCATTATTCTTTGCCTTTCTCGACCACGAGTTGAGTCCCCAACCGGTCCAGTGATAAGGCCAGGGTACTAGCCTTTGCATCCATCCAGGGATGCGTAATAAAGAAATGCCCTGGCAGTTGCCTTTGTCCTTCAAGGATTTCTTCACAGCTTGAACGCTGAGGCTATTTAAAAATGTAGTGCGCGGCTTTAGCCCTGTGTAGTAGCGAAGATTACTACACGGGGTAGCCTCGTGCACGACCCTAAAGGGGCGCACTACGAAAATTAGAATGAGGAATGTAGTTGCCCAATTTATTGGGCGACCGTGCCTGATAAATCAGGCAACTACAAAAATTTGGGGGTGAAACACCTCCGAGATGGCTGAAATTGAACGGGGAGGCAAAATTAAACAGCCTCAAGCTTGAAGGGAGGTATACACAAAAATGGCTTGTTAACCCCTCCCTGACTGGACCAACTGCCGCGACTGAAATCTACTCTCCCTCAAGAAGTCATCCATTTCCTCAGGCTTGAACCTGCGGTCGCCTCTTGTCCCCAGGCGATAAGCCTGAATCAGCCCTTTGTTGGCCCACTGCCTCACTGTGTTGGGATGAACATGGAGAAAGTGAGCTACCTCAGTAGTGGTCAACATTCTTGAATTGTTCGATCTTGTCTGCATGCTCCCTCTATCTTAATTATCTTTACAGAACTTTATTTATGCTATCGCAAACTCTTTTCCTTGTCTATCACCCAAAAGTCCTGTATCCGGGGGAAAATGGGTTCGCCTCACCCAGGGGTACCGGAGAAAATAGTATTTTCGTCCTATTTTTGGAGGTAAAGTTAAGATAATACTATTGACAACAAAATAGGAGCTGGTACAATAGTAGTAGGACTAAAATTAGGCATAAGGCGATAATATGAGGCTGTTTAGAGATGTAGCGGCAAAGCTTGTCAAGATCGAGCAAGTTCCACAGCTACAGAAATTTGGGTGAAGGATTTCCAAAAGGCCCAAATTTAAACAGCCTCAGAAAAGTCACAAAAGGAGGAAAATAGAAAAATGAAGAAAACGTTATTTCCCCGAATACCTCGTGTCCTGGGAGTCGGGCTGGCATTGGTGGCGCTGCTTGCTTCCTTCGCGCCTCCCGCAGGGTCAGCCTTGGCTCAGGTTGACCCGCAGGTCTGCGTGAGCAAGGGACTGGGAACACGGGTGAACCTAACCGTTGACAGCCACACCTACTATAATCAATGGCTGGGGCAATTTCACCTGACTGTTGGTGGTGAGCCCTACGACGGCTGGTGTATTGACCTTGAGCACGGCATTAGGCCCCCCCAGTGCTTTGAGGCTAGTCTCACCGACGCCTCCCGGGGAACACCCTGGTGTGAGATCGGCTACATCATGACCAATTATAGCCCTGGTTCCAACGATGAAGCCGCTGCTATTCAGCTCGCTATCTGGAAATGCAAGTACGGCAAGGACTATGTAAGAACATCACACTCAGGCATAGAAAGCCGGGCTACCGCCATCTACACCGATGCCCAGGGCAAGTGCCCGAGCATAATCGGACTTCCTTCAGACCTAACGCTGCAGGCAGATAGTGGCCCGGTTGTGAGCGGGAACCTTGCCTGTCAGCAGTTCACCGCCACTGTCACCGGTTCCGGCTCGTTGGAAGGAATAGCGATTGAATTCTCAACCACCAATGGCAGCTTAAGCCCTCCCAATGGTGTGTCGGTCACCGTCCCCACTGATGGAAATGGTGAGGCTTCGGTCACGCTCTGTTGGGATACCTCACAAGCTTCCTTTGAAGCCACCGTCACCGCCCATGCCGAAGGTGATTGGCCGGTAATAATCTACCCGACGGAGAGCATACAACAGACGATAATACTACAGCACCGCGAGCTAAGCGCTGAAGATAGCATAGCATGGCAGCAGGAATGCCAGGGCAAAATTGAGATAAAGAAGGTTGATGGGCAAAACAACCAGATTACCTCCGCTGTGGCTACCTTTAAGATTGAGCCCAACCCCTATACCGGCTCAGCCGGTAGTAGTTTGACAGTCACCGATAACGAGAGCTTTCCTAACTATGACAAAAACACTGCTATCGGTTATATCCAGCTGATCAATGTCATTCCTGGCGACTATGACATCACCGAGACCATAGCCCCTACCGGGTACGTCATTGCCGACACAACGGCAAAGTCGGTTAACGTAACCTGTGCTAGTACTACCCCCCTCCCGGTAATCTTCACCAATACCCCCTGCGTGGGCAAAATTGA